>Ga0164297_10000853_pt1 | contig 35046 bp, 33 predicted proteins | sample GEODES058metaG_FD_113539 | JGI IMG/M metagenome (GOLD analysis project Ga0164297, IMG submission 113539) | Dystrophic lake water microbial communities from Trout Bog Lake, Wisconsin, USA - GEODES058 metaG | ecosystem: Environmental > Aquatic > Freshwater > Lake | place: USA: Trout Bog Lake... | reverse complement strand
GGATCTGGGCGCTACGTCAGTCGACTCACCAGCGGTGCACTTGCGATCGTGATGGCGGGAGGTCGGGGCGAGCGGCTCAAACAGCTCACCACGCAGCGCGCCAAACCCGCCACTCCCTTCGGCGGCAAGTTTCGCATCATCGATTTTGTGCTCTCCAACTGCGTCAATTCCGGTATTCGTCAGATCGCGGTGCTGACGCAATACAAGTCCCAGTCGCTGATTCAGCACGTGCAGCGTGGCTGGGGTTATCTACGCGGTGAGTTCGGTGAGTTCGTCGACGTCATTCCCGCACAGCAGCAGATCGGTGAATATTGGTACCGTGGTACCGCGGATGCGGTGTATCAGAACCTCGATGTGATCCGCGCTCATCACCCGAAGCATGTGCTGGTACTTGCCGGCGATCATATCTATACGATGGATTATGGTCCGATGATCGCCCACCACGTCGAGACCAACGCCGATATCACGATCGGTGTGGTCGAAGTATCGCGCGAGAAGGCGCGCGAGTACGGGGTGTTGTCGGTCACCGAACACCATCAGGTGACCCGTTTCACTGAGAAGCCGAAGGATCCGGAGTGTATTCCGGGTCGCCCGAACACGGCGCTCGCCTCCATGGGGATCTATGTGTTCAGTGCGGCGCTTCTCGAGCAGTTGCTCATCGATGATGCCGCCGACGAGCACTCGCAGCATGACTTTGGCAAGAACATCATTCCGGCGGCGCTGGCCTCGCTGTCGGTGTATGCCTATGCGTTTCAGGACGTGCGTACCCGCGCTCAGGCTTACTGGCGCGATGTCGGCACGCTCGACGCGTACTACGAGGCGAACATGGAGCTCGTGTACGTCCGACCGGAGCTCAATATATACGACGAAGAATGGCCGATCTGGACGTATCAACTGCAGCGTCCGCCGGCCAAGTTCATCCTGGAGGATGAGGATCGGCTGGGTACCGCGATCAACTCGATGGTGGCGGGCGGCTGCATCATCTCCGGCGCGTTGGTGCGCGAGTCGTTGTTGTTTTCCGATGTCCGTGTCGACGAGCGGTCCGTGGTTCAGTCGTCCGTGGTGTTGCCTCGTGTGGTGATTGGCCGCGGGTGTACCATCCGCCGGGCGATACTCGATGAGGGGTGCCTGATCCCGGATGGCATGACGATCGGTGTCGATCCCGCGGCGGATCGTGAGCGCTTCGAGGTGACCGAGAAAGGTGTGGTGCTGGTCACCGCCGACATGCTCCGCGTCGCAAGCGCTTGATGACCGACCGACCTCATCCTCTTGGGCAGCGTCGGGCGGGAGTGCTCGCGCATCCCACCTCCTTGCCGGATGGACGGTTCGGCGCGCTCGGCAAGGCGGCGCGCTACTTCATCGACTGGCTTGCGGTCGGTGGATTTACAGTCTGGCAGGTCTTGCCGCTCGGCCCGGTGGGTGAGGATCGGTCTCCCTATTTCGCGCGATCCAATCACGCGGGCGATCCCGGGCTTATTGATCTCGAATGGCTGGTGGCAGAGTCGTTGCTCGAGCCCAGCGATCTGGATAAGGATCGTCAGACCGCGCTCTCAAGGGCAGCGCGGCAGTTGGTGGCCACACCCTCCGAACAGGCGGCGCGGTTCGCCGACTTTGAGCGCGAGCAAGCGCATTGGCTCGATGACTTCGCCTTGTATGTGGCGCTAAAGCACAAGGTTGGCGGCGCGCCTTGGTGGGAATGGCCGGAACCCCTGAGGGAGCGTGATCCTCACGCGCTCGAGCTCGCCCGGCAAGCCCTTGGCGAGTGCGTGCTCGAGATCAAGGTGCAGCAGTATTTCTTTCATGCGCAGTGGCAAGACGTGCGTCGTTACGCTCGATCGCGCGGCGTGATCCTTTTTGGCGATCTGCCGATGTATCTGGCGCCGGACAGCGTGGAAGCGTGGGCGCATCCCGAGCTTTTCGAGCTTGATCGTACCGGTCGGCCCATACGCGTGGCGGGTGTGCCACCGGATTATTTTTCGGAGGATGGACAGTGGTGGGGTAATCCTCTCTACCGTTGGGAGGTCCATCAGGCGAGTGGCTTTGCTTGGTGGATCGAACGGCTTCGTGCCCAGTTTGCCCTGTATGACATCGTCCGGATCGATCACTTTCGCGGTCTTGAAGCCTACTGGGCGATTCCTGCCGATGCCGAGACTGCCCGTGACGGTACCTGGTGCAAGGCGCCTGGTGTGGCGCTGCTATCGAGTATTCGCCGGGCGCTCGGTCCGGTCGCGCTCGTGGCGGAGGATCTTGGCGTCATCACGGAGCAGGTGGCGTCGCTCAGGGACCATTATGATCTGCCGGGTATCCGCGTCGCGCAGTTCGGATTTGATGAGGTGCCGGACAGCCTACACACGCCGTATCGTTGGTCCGCCCAAGTGGTTGGCTATACCGGTACCCATGACAACGACACGACGGTGGGTTGGCTTGCGGGGCTGTCGCCAGAGGCGCGCGGAAGGCTGTGCGACTACCTGGCCGTGGCGCCCGAGCACCTCCCGCTCGCGCTCGTGAGGCTGGTGTTGTCGTCGGTCGCCACCATGGCGATCATTCCGATGCAGGACCTGTTGCAGCTTGGCTCCGATGCGCGGATGAATCGTCCGGGTACGGTGGTCGGTAATTGGGCGTTCAGGTTTTCATGGGCTGATGTGCCCGCGGGATTGGGCGATCAATGCCGCCGCTGGAACGTGGTGTACGGACGGGCCTCTTGAGGGTTATCGTCAGCAGGTGTGTGCGGAGGGTTTCGGGATGACTGATGCCAGACGAGGTCGTGGGCGGTGGCTGTGGGCGATGCTGTGGGCTGGACTTGCGCTCGGCGGTTGCGCTGCGCTGTTGCCCCATCTGGAAACGCCGCATGTGACGGTCGCTGGCGTCGTGGTGGAGGAGATCAATCGAAACGATCAGCGCTTCAGGGTGCGGCTTCATGTCGCCAATCCAAATGCCCAGAGCCTGTCGGTGCGTGCGATCCACTACCGACTCGAGCTTGCCGGCGAGGAGTTTGGTAATGGCGAATCCGCATCGCCGTTTCGCGTACCGGCGCACGGCGAGACGGATTTCGAGGTGTCGCTCACCACGCATCTCGCGATGACGATCTTCAAGCTACTGCCGCTGCTCAAGGATAACGCGCGGCCACTGGAATACCATGTCACCGGTACGGTCACGGCCGATGTGCCATTCGCCTCAACGATTCCCTTCGATGAGCGCGGCCGATTTTCGATGGGCCACTAGCACTCAGGTCGTGGTCAGGAGCTTTCGGTACTCGGTCAGATATAGAGCGCCCTGTTGATCCCAGGAAAAATCCTGAGTCATCGCGTTTTGCATCATCCGGTCCCAATGGGTCGGCTGTTCATGCAGGGAGAGCGTGGTGTCGAGCGCCCATCGTAGCGCTGGGGCATCGTAGTCGCGAAAGACGACGCCCGTGCCGTCGCGGTTGGATTCGCAGTAGTGTGTCACCGAGTCGGCCAGTCCGCCGGTGTGCCGAACGATCGGTATGGTGCCGTAGCGGAGACTATAAATCTGGTTGAGGCCGCAGGGCTCGTAGCGCGAGGGCATCAGGAAGGCGTCCGAGGCGGCTTCGATCCAGTGTGCAAGTTCCTCGTGGTAGCCCCGATGAAAATAGACGCGATGCGGGTGAGCAGCGGTGAGCTCCCTCAGGAACGATTCATAGTGCGGCTCGCCGGTCCCGAGAGCGACGAGCGCGAGATCTCGCTGATTGAGGAAATCCGGCAGTACCGGCGGTAGCAGATCGAAGCCCTTTTGCGACACCAGTCTGCTGACGAGGCCTATCAGCAGCGTGCTGGACTCAAGCCGCAGGCCGAGTCGGGTGGCGAGGCGTTGTCGCAGTATTCGTTTGCCCGCAAGCGCTTCTTTCGAGAAGTGCACCGGTAGGTGGGGATCGCGGTCCGGACTCCATTCGGCGTAGTCGGCACCATTCAGAATACCCACCAGTCGGTCGCGCCGTGCCCTCAGTATCCCGTCCAGCCCCTCACCATACTGCGGGGTGGTGATTTCCTGAGCGTAGGTGGGGCTCACCGTCGTGATGAGATCAGCATAGAGCACGCCATGCTTCAGAGCATTGATTCGTCCTTGGGCGAGATCTGCCGGGTCCAGTCGCTCCACACCACCGGCCGTTCCCACATTGAGACCGAGATCCGTCACGTCGGCGCTCGAGAACACGCCCTGGTAGCCAATGTTGTGGATGGTGAGCACCGAACGCATTGCGCGGAAATGGGCGTGGTCTGCGTAGCGAGTCTGGTGAAGCAGGGGTCCGAATGCCGTGTGCCAGTCGTGGCAGTGCAGAAGATCGGGCGCGAAATCCATCCGTAGCGCGCTCTCGAACGCCGCTCTCGTGAGCAGCAGAAATCGCCGATGCTCGTCCGCATCGTTCGTGTAGATCCCCTGCCGATCGTAGAGGGCGGGGCAGTCCACGAAATACAGCGGTAGATCGGAACCCGGCGCCTGCGCCGTGAGAATGCGATAGGTATACCGGTGTGCACCGAGCATGAGCTCCAGTGCTTCAAGGCCCGGGACGACGGCGATCGTCAATGGTTGCTCGGCGATCGTTCGGTAGTAGGGCAGAAAGACCCGCACGTCCTGGCCATTGTGGTGCAGGAAGCGCGAGAGCGCGCTCGTGACGTCCGCAAGTCCGCCCGTCTTGGCGAGGGGCGCGTATTCCGCAGCGACAAACAGGATACGAAGTGGCATTGTTTCAGTATAGCGAAGCCGATGTGACGAGCGTTCGGTTAGGATGGGTTCAAAGCGTGGGTAGAGGGGGAGTTATGCGTTACCGGTATCTCGGTCTGCTGGGGATGATGTTGGTCACGGCGGTGTTCGCGCGCTCGGAGCCTTCCGGGGACGTGCCGGAACCGGGGTCGGTCGAAGACATTGCCCGGGCGACCACGGAGCCACGCTTTCTTTCGCCGTGGGTGAGTTCGATTCCGGCTTCCAAGACCGTGGTGTCGCCACGAGCCTTTCTGCATCGGATTCCTGGGGCGCCAGGCGAGCTTGTCACCTCGGCCCAAGCCTATGAGTACTGTCAGGCATTGGCGCGAAGTTCGCCGCGGGTGCGCATGTTCACGATCGGCCGCTCCGAGGAGGGTCGTGACATCGTTTTGCTGGCCATTGCCGACGAGGAGGGTATCGCGCACCTCGAAGCGCTGAAGGCGGCGACGGCCAGGCTTTCGGATCCGCGCCTCACGGATGAAAACGCAGCGCAAGCGCTGATGAGCTCGGCCAGACCGATCTATTACTTCAATGCCGCACTGCACTCCGATGAGACTGGATCCACCGAATCGGTACTGGAACTTGCGTATCGATTGGCCGTCTCCGAGCAGCCGATGATCGACCGGATCCGTAAGCGCCTTGTCGTGCTCATCAACCCGGTGTCGAATCCAGACGGGCGCGACAAGCAGGTCGAGTGGTTCTATCGCTATCTGAAGGGTAAGACCGATCGGGCCACGCTGCCGCGACAGTCGCCGCCGTACTGGTCGAAGTACGCGTTCGTCGACATCAACCGGGATGCACACCAGCAGACGCATGAGACCACCAAGGCCATTCACCGGATGTTTTTCGATTGGCACCCCACGGTCGTCCATGATCTGCATGAGTCGGTGGCGCTCCTGATGAGCTGGAACGGTACCGGTCCCTACAACCCGAACATCGATCCGATCACCTACAGTGAATTCCTCGAGATGAGTTTCCATGAGGTGCAGGCGATGACGGGTCTCGGGATGCCGGGTGTCTCGACGTGGAGTTTTGGCGAGGGGTTCTCGCATCTGTTCACCGAGTCCGTCGCGATGAACCATAACGCGATCGGGCGAGGCTATGAGACCTTTGGCAACGGTACGGCAGAGACGCTTCGCTGGGAGCTGCCGGTCGCCGATACCACGCGCGAGTGGTACCGGTTGCTGCCGCCACCGTCCGAGCCTTTTCTCTGGTCGGCGAGGGACAACGTCAATTACAACGAGACCGGCGCGCTGTCGGCGCTCGACTTTGCGGCGGCGCACTCGCAGGAGTTGTTGAGTAATTTCTATCGTAAAGGGGTGCACTCCTATCGAGCGGGCCTCGAGCAGGCGCCCTATGCCATCTTGATTCCGGCGGATCAAGGTGATCCGGCACGGGTCGCAACACTGGTTGGTCGCCTGCTCGGCCAGCACATCGAGGTGGGGCGTGCACTCGAACCGATCCATCTGACCGACGGGGATTTTCCGGCGGGCACCTATGTCGTCAGACTGGATCAGCCTTATCGCAATTACGCCGTGGATTTGCTGACGGTGCAGCAGTATCCGAAGGAAGGCGGTGAGCCGTACGACGATATCTCTTGGTCTTTGCCGATCCACTATCACCTTGGGGTCATGTCGACCGCGGATGTCGCGGTGCGCTCGGTAAAGATTGCGCCGCTCAGCGAGGCGCCGAAGATACAGGGACTCGTGCAGGGGGCGGGGAAGGCCTATGTGCTGCGGGACAGCGGACAGGAAAGTCTGCTGGAAGCGCGCTTCGCATTGGGGGCCACCCCGGTGGAGATCGCGGAACAGTCGTTTCGGATCGATGGGCGGGAGTACCCGCGCGGTTCGTGGATTCTGAGCGACCAACCGGGTCTTACGGCTCGCCTCACGGCCGTGGCGATGGCACTGGGGTTGTCGTTCGAGGCCGTGCGGTCGGTGCCCGCGGTCGCCCGGCACAGTGCACCGCTACCGCGGGTCGGGGTCTGGGTACCGTGGGCGGATACCGACAGTATCGGCTGGGTGCGTTACTCCCTCGATCAGCGGCACATCCCCTACACCTATGTGCGTGATGAGGACATACGCGCTGGGCATCTCAAGGATCGTTTCGACGTGTTGCTCTACGGACATGTCGATCTGGAACTTGCCGAACAGATCCATGGGATCCCCAAAGCCTGGGGGCCGATGCCCTTCATGAAAACTGCAGCGACACCGAGTTTTGGAACCCCGGCGGCCTCCGCCGACATTACCGGAGGCATCGGTGGCACCGGGCTGTCTCATCTTGGTGAGTTCGTCGAGGCGGGCGGTTTGTTCGTGACTCTGGGTAACGGCAGCATGCTGCCACTCGAGTCGGGGCTGGTGCGTGGCGTACGACGTGATCTCGGTGGGGTGCCGCGAAGTACCACCGGAAGTGGCGCGGACTCGGCGGCCGCCTCGCAGCAGGCGGCAACGCGCACACCCGGTGCGCATGTGCGCGTCAGTTTCACAAGACCAGAGCATCCGATCGCCTACGGCTACGCGGCTGACACGTATGTGTTTCGTCAGAACTACGCGCTCTACAGCACGCCGCGCCGGTGGCTCACGATGGCCTACTGCACGGGATGTCTCGATGGGCCTGTCGATCCTCGTGGGGTAGTGCTCGAGTGGGGCGATCACTCGGGTGCGCCATTCGTGGTGAGCGGCCAGGCATGGGGAGAAGCCGGATTGGTGGGCAGGCCGGCGATTCTCGACATGCCGGTCGGTCGCGGGCATGTCGTCAGCTTCAATTTCAATCCCTTGCATCGCGATATGAATCGCGGTGATCAGCGGATGCTCTGGAATACGATCATCAACTGGCGAACGATCGTCGAGGGACACTGACGAACGCAGTTGTTCGACTTAGCGGCTCGCGGCTTCGAAGATCGCGTAGTGTTTTCGGCAAGTTTCGAGGGTTTCCCAAGTGCCCTTGAATCCTGCCGGGATCACGAAGGCGTCACCCGCCGAGAATTCGCGCACACTTCCGTCCTCCGACACGAGACGAATGCGGCCTTCGATCAGATGACAGAACTCGTGTTCGGTGTAATGGATTCGCCAGCGACCCGGCGTGCTGCCCCAGCGGCCGACATGAAATTGGCCGCTCTGATCCGAGTAGCGATGATCGAGGTGTGCGATCGGTGAGCCCGATTCGAGGCGTGCCGGATCGATGGCAGTTGCCTCGGCCCTGTCGTCTTCAAAGCCGATGATCATGGGAACCGCCATGGGGCGATGGTAGCAGGGCGCTGATCCGCAGTGCGTTTGGGTTGGTGTGCCGCTCCCTGGAGCGGCAAAAAAATGGGACGGCAGACTCAAGGTCCGTCCGTCCCGAGGGGGGAAGGGTCTTCCCTGCCGAGCCCGGCAGGGAAGACAAAATCGTCAGGCGGCTTTCGCGGCCTTCGGGCTACGCGCCGGCTGCGACACTTCGTCGAACCACTGCGTGGCTTCCGACTGCACGGAGGTCGCGAGCTTCACGAGATCCTGTGAGCGCTGGGCCTGCTTCTCGAACTGCGACTGGGCGAGTTCGGTGTGTGACTTGACGAGTCCCGGCAGGTCCTTCGCTGCGGACGTGGCATGCAGTGCCGCGATCCCGAAGTGGAGGTAGTCACCGGCGAGTTCGTAACCGAACTTCGCAAAGCGCTCGAAGCTCTTCGCCGACAGGGCTTGGAACTTGAGGGCCGGCTCTGCGTACTTCTTGGCGGAGTCGATGAAGGCATTGATTTCGGCGGCTGGGTTCGTCATGGTAAGTGCTCCTCAGCACAGCTATGGTGCAGTGCAGTATAAGCCAATTTTGTTGCGGTGCAAGATATTTTTTGCCCGAGCCAGATGAATTTAAAAAATTGCATTTTTTTCATATACTTATAATTGAAGCGCGGTCATGAGCCTCGATCCTATCAGCCGCTGGATGGAGGTCTGGCGACAGTTTGGGGCGCGGCCGCTTGGGAATGTCGAGGGCCTGACACAGGTGTGGAGGGACCTCGGCGAAGCATTGCCGACGCTACTCGCGCGCCTCGCCGCCTGCGATACCCAAGCCGCCCGGGAAGCGGTGCTGTTGACGATCAAAGCGCACCTCGAGGCGTCGATCGGTACGGTGCTCTCCGAGTCCGGCAGGAATTTTGCGGGTGCTGTGACCTGGGCTGCCTTCGAGCAGCAGCGCGCGTTGATTGCCGCCCGAGCGGCGACGCGTTTCACCGATTCATTGCGGAGCGCTCCGCCGCGCTCACTCCGTGCGGCGCTGGAGCGCTGGGTGGAGTGCGCAGAGACCGCCTTTCAGGACATCGCGCATACCCCGGCGTACGCAGAGGCTCAGGCGGCCATGTGGGCTGTGGCGCTTGAGGCGTTGGGCGATGTCGCTCGCGGCACCTCGTCCGACAGCGGTCTGGGCGTTCAGGCCGGATCGGCGGATCTGCAACGACTGGACGCCGAACTTCAGGCGCTGCGCGCGGCACTGGCGGTGCGCACAGCGTCGCAAGCTCAGGCACCTGTCTTCAGGCAACGCTTGCGGCCCCATGCCGCCAAGATTGGTAGCGGCCGGGCGAGTGCATCGCGTAAGACCCGCCGAGGCCGTCCATGAGCGAGTCGTCGATGGATCCACTCTGGATGAATGAAATCCTCGAGGCGCAGCGTCGGGCGGCCCAGGTGGCCACGACGCTTGCGGCCGTGCTGCCACTGCCGTCGAGTGGAGCCGCGCGTGAGCTCATTCACTGTGATGGCATCACGACGCTCTATCGCTATCAGCCGTTGCAGCAACGAACGCAGGGACCGCCGCTGCTGATCGTCTTCGCGCTCGTCAACCGGCCCGATATTCTGGATTTCGACCCGGAACACTCGCTGATCCGTGGGTTGTTGGCGGCGGGTCGCGCTGTTTATTTGCTGGATTGGGGCAGGCCCGGGCCGATGGATCGCGAGCTTGGGCTCCAAGATTACGTCGAGGGATTCCTGCAGCGCGCGGTACTGGCCTTGAAACCTCGGCGCGGCGGCCTGGATCTGCTCGGCGTCTGTCAGGGCGGCACCCTTGCATTGCTGTACGCGAGCCTTCATCCCGCACACGTACGTCGTCTGGTGACCATGGTGACAGCGGCGGATTTTCAAACCGACGACAACCTGCTCTCGACCTGGGTGCGGCCCGTCGATATCGATGCGCTCGCCACCCGTGTCGGCAACATCCCAGGCGACTGGCTGACGGCGCTCTTTCTGTCCTTGATGCCGTTTCGGCTGGGCATTCAGAAATATCTCGGTCTTTTGGATCACGTGGACGATCGAGAAGCGCTGATTCGCTTCATGCGGATGGAGCGCTGGATTTTCGACAGCCCCGATCAGGCCGGACGCGCGTTTTCCGAATACGTTCGCTTTTGTTATCAGGACAATCGCCTGATGCGTGGCACGTTCCTCCTCGGTAACCAACGTATCGATCTCAAGCGGGTGAGCATGCCGGTACTGAATGTCTATGCCACCCGCGACCATTTGGTCCCGCCCTCGGCCTCCCGCCCGCTCGCCACGCTTGTCGGGACACGTCGCTACACGGAGCTTGCGGTCGACACCGGGCACATCGGTCTCTACACGAGTCGCAAGGCGCGCGACGTGGCGCCTAAGATCGCCCGTTGGTTGAGCGGGCGCGCAGTCAAAGGCGCCCAAGCCTAGGATCGCGGCGCCGGGGGGGCGGATCCCCCTCCATGGGCCTGTCAACGACGCAATTCTCGTTATTTAATTAACAAAAACAGTAAGTTGAGTGTTTTTGATCGCCCCGGATCGGGTGGCGACTGGTAGACTAGCCCCCTTTGTGGCCGGTCTACCGTGCGGCCTTGGCCTACCCGCTCGGGAGGCTCGAGGTCTCACGGCGCTGACCGTGCCGCCGTTGAGACACGTTGAACATGGCCACATCACCCTACCAGCAGCTCGAGGAAGAATTTCGCCGTCTGCACGCCTTTCATGGCGCCCTGGCGTTGCTGCGTTGGGATGCGGCCGTGATGATGCCGCGTGGGAGTGCCGAGGTTCGCGGCGATCAGATCGCGGCCCTCGAGATGGAATGTCATGCACTGCTGACCACCCCCAAACTCTCGCGGCTCATCGAGCGTGCCGAGGCCAATGTCCAAGGGCTCGAGGAGTGGCAGATCGCCAACCTGCGCGAGATGCGCCGGCAGCGTGACTACGCGATCGCGACACCCAATACCGTGATCTCGCGACTGGCGAAGGCCATCGCGCGTTCGGAGATGCATTGGCTCGAGGCGCGGCGCAGCGGTCGTTTCACAGACGTGGCACCGCATCTTGCGGAAGTGGTCAGCCTGATGCGCGACCGCGCGGCACTCCTCGGTCAGCACCTTGGTCTTGAGCCGTACGATGCGCTGATCGACGAGTACACGCCGGGCGTCAAGACCGCCGAGATTGATACTCTCTTCAAGGCGATGGGCCATCGTCTGCCGGCTTTGGTACGTGATGCCCGTGAGCTCCAGGCCACAACCAGCGTACTGCCGTTCAGCGGACGGTTCCCGGCGTCGAAGCAGCGTGCCTTGTGCGTCGACGTCATGAAGGCGCTGGGCTTCCCCTTCGAGCACGGGCGGCTCGATGAGAGTGCGCATCCGTTCACCGAAGGCCTCACCGGTGATATCCGTATCACCACACAGTTCGATCCGCAGGATCCCTTTCGCGGTCTGCTGGCAGCGATGCACGAGACCGGGCATGCGCTTTACGATCTCGGACTGCCCGCGCAGTGGCGCAAGCAACCCGTGGGCGGCAATCGCGGGATGGCGCTCGAGGAGAGTCAGTCGCTCATTCTCGAGAAGATGGTCGGGCACAGTCGTCCCTTCCTTGCTTACCTGAAACCTTTGCTCGAGAAACACTATGGCGTTTCGGGTCCCGAGTGGGAGGTCGACAACCTCTACCGCTACCTGACGCGCGTCAACCATGGCGTCCTGAGCGCCGATGCCGACGAACTCACCTACCCGGCGCACATCATGATGCGCTACGAGCTCGAGAAGGAGCTCCTGTCGGGCGAGCTTGAGGTCGCGCGGTTGCCCGAGGCCTGGAATGCCGCGGCCGAATCGCGTCTGGGCATCGCGCCCTCCAATGATGTCGAGGGGTGCCTGCAGGACATGCACTGGTATGTCGGGCAGTTTGGGTATTTCCCGGCGTATGCGCTCGGCGGGCTCATCGCGGCACAGCTCTGGGAGCGTCTGCGTACCGATCTCGAGGGTCTTGATGAGCAGATCGGTCGTGGCGATTTCTCGGGCCTCGCCGGGTGGCTGCGCACGCATGTCTATGAAGTGGGCGCCCGCATGACGGTGCAGGATCTGGTGCAGGACGCCACCGATCGGCCGCTGTCGTCGGCCCCGATGCTTCGTTACCTCGAGGCCAAGTATCTGGAAGGGATCACCTGATGGCGTTGCTTACGCCTGAGGCGCATCGGGTCCCGTTTCCGTCCCCCTTGCGTGATCGTTCGGCGGCGGATCGCAGCTCCCGTAACTTCAAGCGATTGCAGGCGGAGCTTCGCGGTCTCGTCGGCAAGGCGATCGACGATTACCGGATGATCGAGGATGGCGACAAGGTGATGGTCTGCCTGTCGGGTGGCAAGGATTCCTACACGATGCTCGATATGTTGCTGTCGCTACGTCGGGCAGCGCCGATCCGTTTCGAGCTCGTTGCCGTCAATCTCGACCAGAAGCAGCCCAACTTCCCGGCTGATGTGCTGCCGGATTATCTGACAACGCTTGGCGTACCGTGGGAAGTGATCGAGCAGGACACCTACTCGGTCGTGAAACGAGTGATTCCCGAAGGCAAGACGATGTGCAGTCTGTGTTCGCGCTTGCGCCGCGGCGCACTCTATCGGTATGCCGCGGAACACGGCTGCACCAAGATTGCGCTCGGACACCATCGGGACGATATTCTCGAGACCTTCTTCTTGAACCTATTTCACGGCGGCAAGCTCAAGGCGATGCCGCCAAAACTCCTGTCGGACGATAAGCGACACATCGTCATCCGGCCGCTCGCCTATGTGCCCGAGGCTTCGATCGCACGTTACGCGCGTGCCCGAAAGTTTCCGATCATTCCCTGTACCCTGTGCGGGTCTCAGGCCAACCTCCAGCGAGAGGTGGTGGGGCGAATGCTCGCCGACTGGGAGCGGGCGGAGCCGGGTCGCCTGGAAACCATCTTCGCTGCGATTCGCGATGTGTCGCCCTCGCAGCTTGCCGATACACGGCTGTTCGATTTTGCCGGCCTTGACGCCTTGCGGGTGCCTCATCGGGACGACGTGCCATGAGCGCAGTGTTGGTCGACGCTCCGATTCGCGGTTACTGGGTGGAGCCCAATCGCTTGATTGCCGGTGAGTATCCCGGACATCGAGATCCAAAGGTCGCCCGCAAGCGAGTCGAGCAACTGGTCGCGCTAGGCGTCAGCTGGTTCATCGATCTCACGCGACCGGATGAGCTGCCGAATTACGATGCTTTCCTGCCGACGACGACCACCGGCGAGTACGCTCGCCCAGTGATCTACTCCCGCCGGCCGATTCGTGATCACGACGTGCCGGAGCAGCCCTCGCACATGGTCGAGATCCTCGACGAGATCGACGAGGCGCTCGCGGCGGGACATTGCGTCTATGTGCATTGTCGTGCGGGGATCGGTCGCACCGGTACCGTGATTGGTTGTCATCTGGTCCGCCGGATCGGCGATGCCGTCTCGGCGCTCGCGAGACTGGATGCGCTCTGGACGGAAAGTGGCCGCTATCTCGATTATCCGCGTAGTCCCGAGACTGCTGCGCAGCTTGAATACGTGCAACAGTGGCGCGAAGGGCGGCCTCCTCCTGCCCCGGGGATCGAGGTCGGGGTGTCGCAATTGCAGGACCGTTATCGCGGTCTGTGTCTCGGCCTTGCGATTGGCGATGCGCTCGCCGCGCCGGTGCAACACCGGCGGCTTGGCACGTTTACGGCGGTCGGCGATATCATCGGCGGCGGGCCCTACGACGTGCCTCGGGGTGGCTGGACCGACGATACCGCCGTGCCGCTCCTGTTGGCCGAGTCCCTGATGGCGCGCGGACGCTTCGAGGCGAGTCATTTCATGACGCTGCTGGCAACTTGGCAGCGCACGGGGGTGGGATCCGCCACGGGACAGTGTCTGGGCATTACGGCGACGATGGCGAAAATGGTGGCTCAAGCGCAGTGGAGCGGCAAGCCGCTCGCCGGTTCGCATGACCCCAAGGACAAGCCACGCGAGCCGTTGGTCCGGATCGGTGTCGCGGTGGCGGCCATGCTCGATGATCCTGAGCGCGCCATTGATCTCGCGAGCGAGGTCGCGCGACCGACTCACCAGTCGCCGATCGTCCTCGATGCCTGCCGCTATGCCGCCGCCGTGATGGTGGGAGCGCTCACTGGTGTGGCCAAGACCACCTTGCTGGACCCGGATTTCACACCCGTGGAGGGACTGTGGACGCGCCGTCCCCTGAAGCCCGAGGTGCGTAAGGCGATCGCCGTTGATCCAAACAAGGCACCGGAGCCGGCGCGGCTCGCCGCGATGGCGGGTGGCGACATCCTGGAAGCGCTCAAGTTGCTTCGTTGGTCGCTCGCTCGTGGGTCGGGCTATCGTGACACGGTGCTGGCGGCGGTCAATCTGGGTGCCGATGCGGATGTGAACGGTGCGCTGGTGGGTCAGTTTGCGGGCGCTTTGTATGGCGCTCAAGGCATACCGGCGCACTGGCGCATGGCGGTGCTGGATGGCGAGCGAGTGAGTCGTATCGCGGATGAGCTTTGGTCCTCGGCCCTGCGGAGAGCGACCGTCGTCTGATCGCTGCGTCGGGAGGGGTTGTGTTTGCGCAGGCCCATCGTCGAAATCGGTGTCGTGTGCGCTGGGAGGCGTTCACTGACGAGGCGCTTCTCGACCTCAGGTTTTGCGATCTCGGTGTGTCGCTCGAGAACTCGCCGCTACGTGCCGCGGTCGAACGCTGGTACGCGGCGCTCGGGCGTCTGGGAGTGCGTTTTCGGCCGCACTGCTGGGTTGGTGAGGAATGGTTCTCACCCGACGGAGTTCCCGGCTTTGCCGTGCCGTTCTATCTTGCGCATCCTAGGCTTCGAGCGCTCGAACGTCGCATGATGGGTCAGGTCGAGGGCGGCGATCCAGTGTGGTTGATGCGTCTGCTACGTCACGAGACCGGTCATACGATCGACACCGCCTATCGTTTGCGCCACCGTCCAGACTGGCGCGCCTACTTTGGCAGTGCGTCGTTGCCGTATCCGCTACATTACCGTGCCCGCCCGGGCAGTCGCCGTTATGTGCAGCATCTCGGTGGGTGGTATGCGCAGAGCCATCCTACTGAGGATTTCGCCGAGACCTTTGCGGTGTGGAGTGGTTCCGATCGTGCATGGCGAACGCATTACGCCGACTGGCCGGCGCGCCGAAAACTCGAATACGTCGATCGGCTGATGGCCCGCCTCGGTCCGAGGGCCGCGCCGGTGCGTGCACGGGTATTCGTCGAGCCCATTGCCGACAAGTCCCTTACCCTGCGTGAGCATTACTCGAGGATGCAGGGACTTTATGGCGATGGCGCCTATCGGCCACTCGATGCGCTATTGCGGCGCTGGTTTTCGGCGCGCGCGACCGCCGGCTCGACGTCCGCCATCAACAGACTGAAAGCTTCAAGGCGGCGGCTCCTTGCTAAGATGGTGGCGGTGACCGGGTGCAGTGAGTACGTGGCGCGACAAGTGATGGCGGAAACGACCACACGCTGTCGACAGCTTGGGCTCGGCTGGGTGCGTAGCCGCGTCTCCATGGCAGTGATTGAGGATGATATGGTTGGCTTGACCCAAAGGCTGTTGCGCGGTTCGCGGACATTTCCGTTGTGAAGAAGCAGCGCGTATTGGTCGCCGTGCACGGTAGTCTCGTGCCGCCGGATTCCCTCGAGGGACAGGATCCCCGTGCGATCGAGGAATGGCGAACGGAGTTCGATGTGGTGTCGCACCTTAAGGCGGTCGGCCATCAGGTGCGCTGCACCGGGTTATACGACAGTTTGACGCCGCTACGTACCGCGATTTCGGAGTGGCAGCCGCACATCGTCTTCAACCTGCTTGAGGAGTTCGATGGCATCGCCATGTACGACCAGCATGTGGTCGCATTTCTGGAGCTCCTGCGACAGCCTTACACGGGCTGCAATCCTCGCGGTTTGATGTTGTCGCGCGACAAGGTGCTGTCCAAGCAGTTGCTCGCCTATCACCGTATTCCGACACCGCTCTTCGCGGTCTTTCCGCGCGGCAAGCGCGTGCGGTTGCCGGCCAAGCTCCGGTATCCGCTCTTCGTCAAATCCGCAACGGACGATGCGTCCCTCGGGATTGCCCAGGCCTCGATCTGCACGGATGAGCGCAGTCTGCGCGAGCGGATCGCGTTTGTGCATGAGCAAACCGAGAGCACGGCTCTGGTCGAGGAGTACATCGAGGGGCGTGAGATTTACGTGGGGGTGTTCGGCAACGATCGACTGACCACCTTGCCGCCCTGGGAGCTCAATTTCGGTTCCCTGACCGAAGGTCAGGCGCCCATTGCGACCCGTAAGGTGAAGTGGGATCTCAGGTATCGCGCTCATCACAACATCGCGACCGGGCTCGCCGAGGGCTTGGCGGACGCCACCCGTAACGAGTTGTCCCATCTGGCGAAGCGCATCTACCGGGCCCTTCATCTGACCGGTTACGCCAGAATGGATTTTCGGGTACGTGCCGATGGCAGCATTTTCGTGCTCGAGGCCAACGCCAATCCGCATATCTCGAGTCGCGAGGACTTTGCGCGCTCGGCGCAGATGATGGGTATGGATTACGACGCTGTCCTGGCGCGCATTCTATCGCTTGGCCGTAGCTACCAAGCCGCGTGGCGCATTCACGAGGGGGTCTGATGGATCGTCTGCGAGCACGGGTACGCGCGGTTGAGGATTTTCCCAAGACGGGGATTGTCTTCCGAGATCTGACACCGCTGTTCGCGGATGCCGAGGCGCTCGAGTTCGCGATCGATAGATTGGCGGAGCCTTTTCGGAAGAGCGCCGTCGATCGTGTGGCGGCGGTCGAGGCACGAGGCTTCATCGTCGGAGCACTGGTCGCGCGCAAGTTGGAGGTCGGCTTCGTACCGCTACGAAAGCCGGGCAAGCTGCCACGACCCGTCGAGAGCGTTTGTTATGACCTCGAGTACGGCTCGGCAGTGCTCGAGGCCCATACAGATGCAATCGCCGTCGGCGAACGCATCCTAGTGGTCGATGATGTGCTTGCCACCGGCGGTACGGCCGCCGCCGCCGCCACGCTGGTGCGCAGACTCGGCGGTGAGGTGGTGGCTTTCGCGATGTTGCTCGAGCTTTCCGCGCTAGGTGGCCGTGACCGACTCTTCGGCGAGCATGTGCACAGCGTGATGACTTTCTAAAGCGCCCCGTTCAGGGTTGACCGACGGCCTCGTAGGCATCGATGGATTCTGATTCAGCGTGCGCCGCCTCGATCCAAGGTTGGATCAACGGGTCGGCGAGTGCCTGCGCAAGATAACGTCTTGACACGGGGCCGAGATGATCCGGGCCATAGGTCTGGAAGCGGAACGCGACGGGCAGGAACATCGCATCGGCCGCGCTGTAATCGCCGAAGAGCCACGGTCCGCGGCTCTCGAAGCGCTGGCGACAATCCGACCAGAGCGCATCCACGCGAGCGATGTCGCTGGCCAGAGCGGGCGTCATCGGTGTGCGTTTGTCCCGCGCACGGATGTTCATTGGCCAGGCGTTACGCAAGGCCCCGAAGCCGGCGTGCATCTCTGAGGCGACTGCGCGCGCCTCGGCACGGGTTGCGGTGTCGGATGGCCAGGCTCGACCACCGGCGAGTTCGTTGGCGTATTCGATGATCGCGAGTGATTCCCACACCGGCTGGGTGCCGACGAGCAGCACCGGCACACGACCCGTGGGAGACAACGCGGTGATGGCCGAGAACTCAGGCAGCCCAAGTCGCAGTCGGCGGACCTCGAAGGGTAGCCCGAGATGCGTCAGTACCGCCCATGGGCGTAGAGACCATGAGCTGTAGTTGTAGTTGGCGATCACTAGGGTGAGGGGCGGCATGGGGGTCATCGGCGTAGCTCCGGTTGGCTCTTGAGCCAGGCGAGTGTCACATCGGTGAAGTCTGTGAAGAGTCCATCGACGCCGGCGAGCGTGAACAGCGCCTCGTGGACTGCCGCGCCGCTGGGCGCGTGTTCCGGCAGATCATCGCTTCGGAAGGTGTACGGATGCACTGCCAGACCGACGGCGTGTGCGTCCGACACCAAGCTCGAGCACCTGGGGGATGCTCCTCGGCTCGGCCAGGTCACCACGTGCGCAATCCAAGGCCCGATGCCGTCAGCATAGCGTGAGAGTTCGGCAAGGCCCGCGGCGGTACGAAGTTGCTCGTAGTCGGTGCTCGATTCCGCCCAGTCATTCTCGCCGATGAGCTGCACGAGTTTCAGTCGACAGCCAAGTTGGTTCTTGAGGCGACGAATCTCCTCGAAGTCGAAGCATTGCAACCAGACGGCATCCTCGCGATCGCGGAAACCAAAGCGAGCAAGCGTATCGAGCACCGCGGTACTCAGGTCCTTGCCATGTTCACGATGCCATGCGGGGCTCTTCACTTCCGTGTAGAGGCCTGCCTGTCGTCCCGTAGCGCGGTTCAAGCCGCGTATGAAGCGCAATTCCTCTTCCAGTGAATGGATCCTGAACCCAAGGCGCTCGTGGAAACGCCCGGCATAGACCGGGGTCCCGCTGGCTGGCACGACACGCTCGTGCACCTCCAGTGTTTGCAGCTCGGCATAATCCAGATCAATCACGTACCAATGGCCATCCGTCCGTTGTCGTCCCGGAAATCGGTCGGCGACATCGGTGACTTCCTCGAGCACCAGGTCATGAAAGACCACTGGGATGTCATCACGTGTCAGCACCACGTCCTGCTCGAGGCAGTCCGCGCCGAGGGCGTGCGCATAGGCTTTCGCGACGAAGGTGTGTTCGGGCAGATAGGCCGAGGCACCGCGGTGGGCGATCACGAGTTTCGGGTGGGTGGGCGATGACGGCGGCATGACTTCACGGTGATAATGGAAGGATGACTACTGTACTACGCGCCGTTTCGCTTGATCTCGACAACACGCTCTGGGAAACGCCCCCCATTCTGGTGCGCGCCGAGTCGGCGCTACGCGGCTGGCTTGAGAGCGAGGCGCCTAAGCTTGCCAACGCGTTCGACGATGCGGCGCTCGCTAGGCTTCGCCAGGCGGTGGTGGCGGATACGCCGACGTTGGCTCACGACATGACCTTTGTTCGGACCGAGTCGTTACGCCGTGCCGCCCGCGCCGTCGGATTGCCGTCTGCCCTCGCCGAGGCGGCGTTTGACGTGTTTATCGAAGAGCGCAACCGCGTCGTGCTCTATCCCGACGTGGAGGCGGCGCTCGGCAAGCTCGCCGCTCGCGTCCCGTTGTACGCTGTCACCAATGGCAATGCCTGCGTTCGCCGAGCCGGCTTGGGGCACTATTTTGCCGGGTCCATTGACGCTGCGGCGGCGGGCGCCCCGAAGCCGGATCCACGGATTTATGGTTGCTTGATGGCTTCCGCGGGCGTGCCTGCGGCTGCGGTGCTGCATGTGGGCGACGATGCTTGGGCGGATGTCGACGGCGCGCGTGCCTTCGGCCTCAGGACCGCCTGGATGAACCGAGGGGCGGGGCTTTGGCCTGCGACACTGATGCCCGCCGACCATGAAGTCGCAGATCTCGGGGAAATTGTCGCGATCGTCGAGCGGTATTCTTAACCCGCCCGAGGTGATCTCGTCCGGCGCCGAGAGATCGTGAGCCTAGGTGTAGCGCCGTCGGTCGCGGCGGTCGAGAATCAGCCTTCGGTCGTCGTCTTCTTGCGAAGCTCGATCCAGCGAGACAGCTCGCGAAGGTCACGCTTGCGCGGTTGCGGATCGCGCTCGACGATGCCGCTCTCGTATGGATTGAAACCCTTGTGGGCAGCTGTTCTCGGCAAGCGCCAGATGCCGGAGTCGGCCGTGTCTGGCATCACTTCCAGTTTCGAGGGATCGAAGCCGAGGGCGGTTTCCGGGGCATTTCCCCATGACCAGATCGCGTTTCCACGTTCGTCGTGAGTGACCCGACCGGAGGCTCCGCCGTTCCGGAGTGCGGCGCTGTCTACCGTCGACATTTTCGGCGTGGACATGGATTTTCCTTCATCACGATGCAAACGCGCATCCCTCACTTGGGGGTTGATTTTAGTCCTCGGGTATTGTTCACGCAATAGGCCGCGCGCAGCAGCGCGATGATGGTTTTGGCGTCGCGGATCTCGCCGGAGAGCGCGCGTGCGACCGCCTCCTCGAGTGGAATCCAGGTGACTTCGAAGAGCTCATCCGACTCCGGTGTCGGACGATCCTGGGTAAGATCGCGCGCCAGGTAAAGATGCACGATTTCCCTGAAAACACCGGGTGAAGTGACGATCTGGCCGAGGCTGTCCCAGCGGCCGGCCGTGACGCCTGCTTCCTCGGCGAGTTCCGCGCGCGCCGTCACGTCGGGGCTCTTGCCGTCGAGTTTTCCGGCGGGAATTTCCCACAGCCAACCGTCCGCGACGTGGCGGTATTGGCGCAGCAGGCAGACCAGATTATGTTTGCTTAATGCAACCACTGCCGCACCGCCCGGGTGGCCCACGATCTCGAGGGTGGTTTCCTGGCCGTTGGGGAGTAATACCTTCGCAACATCCAGTGTGACGACCCGGCCGGTGTATTGCCTGTCCGCACTCAGGGTGGTGCCTGTCGGCTCGGGCGTCGCGGATGGGGGCACGTCGATGTCCTTCGGTGCGGGTGTCGTGAGCGCGGGCGGGGCGGTGATGACTGTGGCAGTGTATCAGCCATGGGTAAAACGTCCGGGAGAGACCTGATGCGCATCCGATGGTTGCTGACGCTCGTCATGGTGTCGTTCGCATGGCCGGCGGCTGCGGCGATCAAACCGCCTGCCGATCTGGTGCTCTGGCATGGCCGCATCATCACGATGGATCCGGCCGATTCGGTGGTGGAGGCGGTCGCGGTCGGATCGGGGCGCATCCTGGCAGTAGGGTCAGATCGTGATATCGCACGGTTCCTCGGGCCCCACACGCGGCGAGTCGATCTGAAGGGCCACACGGTCACGCCTGGACTGATCGACACCCATGCCCATATCTCCTCTGGCGGCCTCGGGGCCGTGTATTCGGTCGATCTCAGCGATGCGACCAGCATCGAGGAGGTCGTGCGCCGGGTCGCAGCCCGGGCGAAGACGCTGAACGCCGGTGAGTGGCTGACCGGCAGTGGCTGGGATGAGGGCAAGCTACGGGACGGACGCTATGTCGAGGCGCGTGACCTCGATGCGGTGACGCCCCGCAATCCCGTCTGGCTCGAGCACACGACCGGGCACTATGGCGTTGCCAACTCGCGGGCGCTCGAGCTCGCAAAACTCGGGTCGAGTAGCCGGGACCCCGTGGCCGGTACCATCGAGCGGCGGCCGGACGGGTCGCCGACCGGGGTACTGAAGGAGGGGGCGCAGGATCTGGTGACGACCCTGATCCCGGAGCCTACGCGCGATATGCGCGAACAGGGCATTCTCGCGAGTCTTGCGCTGATGCATCGGGAGGGGATGACGGGCGTCAAGGATCCGGCGATCGAGTCGGGCGATTGGGACGCCTATGTGGCGCTCGCGGCTGCGGGGCGTTTGAAGGCGCATGTCTGTGTCCTCTGGCATAGCGATGCCCGTCTCGAGCATGCCGAGGCGCTCGCGGAGCGTGTCCGTCAGCTCCCGAAGCCCCCGGCGACGGTGGCCGGCGCCGACTTGATGTCGTGTGGCATCAAGATCTTCATGGATGGCTCGGGCGGGGGCCGGACAGCGTGGATGTATGACGATTGGAATCGGGGTCGGAGCGATGTCGATCGCGGCAACCATGGGTATCCGCTGGTGGATCCGGACGTGTTCGTGGCGGAGATGAAGCTCTTTCACGGTGCCGGACTCCATGTCGGTACGCACGCGATCGGTGACCGGGCCATCGACTGGGTGGTCGATACCTACGCCTCCGTGCTCGCCGATACGCCGACCGTCGGACTTCGGCACAGCATCATTCATGCCAATGTGCCGAGCGACCACGCGATCGATCAGATGGCTCGCTTGCAGCGTGAGTTCGACGCGGGCTTCCCCGAGTCGCAGGGCGGTTTCACCTGGTGGATCGGCGACAACTATGCGGGTAATTTCGGTGCGGCACGCTCCTTGCGCCTCAACCCCTTTCGCACTTATCTCGCCCGGGGTATTCGCTGGGGCGGAGGTTCGGATTACGACGTGACGCCACTACCCGCGCGCTTTGGGCTCTGGGCGACGGTGGTTCGCGAGCCGCTGCTCGGCACGTACGGTACGCACCCTTTCGGTTTGACCGAGAGCGTCGACGTGCATGCGGCATTGCGCTCCTACACGACGTGGGCAGCCCACCAGCTGTTCTTGGATCATGAGACGGGTGCGATCGAGGTGGGCAAGAGCGCCGATATGGCGGTTTGGGATCGTGACGTCTATCGCGTGCCGGCCGCGATGCTGCGTGACATGCATTGCGAACTCACGATGTACCGCGGCGAGATCGTCTATCGCGACCAGCGCTCGCCGGTGACCGTCTCCGCGCAGCGCTGAGCGTCGCTCAGCGGTTGATCGGTTTTTGGAACTTCAGCGTGAAGCGATCGCTTTCACCAATCTCGGTATAGCGGGCGCGATCCTTGTCGCCCAGCCGGTAGGTCGGCGGTAGTGTCCAGACGCCCTGATCGTAGTCGTGCGTGTCCTTGGGGTTCGCGCTGATCTCCGAGCTTGCGACAAATTCAAAGCCTGCACTCTTGATCAGCTCGATCGCGAAGCTTTCGTTGACGTATCCGAGGCGGGCCCGCGGGTCCACAGGGCTCTTGGGATCCGCTCGATGATCGACCACCCCCAGAATGCCGCCGGGTTTCAGGGCGTCATACATCGCTTTCAGCATGGCCGGTGCCGCGTCGTCCTGGCCAAGCCAGTTGTGTAGGTTCCTGAAGGTGACGACGACATCAACGCTCCCTGGCCTGACCGGATGCAATGCGCTCGGGTAGCCGAGCGAGGTGACTTTGGCTTTACCGTAGAGCTTCGGGTTGCTGGCCAGTTTGGCGCTGAAGTTTTTCAAGCCCTCACGAACATAAGCGTTGTTCGGATCTGCGGGCCAGACCGCGGCGATGTAATGGCCCTTGTCGTTGAGGAGCGGCGCAAGGATCTCGGTGTACCAGCCGCCGGCGCCAGGCCACACTTCGAGCACCGTCATGCCGCGGTTCACACCGAAGAACTCGAGTGTCTCCAGGGGATGGCGGTCGGCGTCCCGGGCTCGATTAACCGGCGATCGATGTTCGCTCGACAGCACTTTCAAAAGCGCCGCGTGGCTGGCGAGGTCGGTTGCCGGCCCGTGCAGCGCGCGCGAGTCGATCGCAAGGGTCTGCGACGGCAGGCTGACCAAGAGCGCGCAGGCCAGGAGGGGTGCCGCGAAAGGGAAGCGTTGATGCATGACGAGTCCGGCGAGTGATCCCCGATGTCGGGGCTCTGGATTATCGCCGATCATCGCCCGCTCGGGCGCTTAACCTTCAGCAACAAAAACCCCGCCAGAAGGCGGGGTTAAAAAGGCTCATGTTCTTGTCGTGTGTCCGGTCAGCGACTGTAGCCGCCGCCACCACCACCGTAGCCACCGCCACCGCCGCCGCCGCCGCCGCCGTAGCCGCCGCCGCCACCACCGCCGTAGCCACCACCGCCGCCGCCGCGTGGGCCGCGGGCCGGGCGTTCCTGCGCTTCATTCACACGCAGCGGTCGCCCGCCCATGTTGAAGCCATTCATCTGCGCAATTGCCGTCTGCGCATCCGAGCTCGACATCTCCACGAAGCAGAAGCCGCGTGGGCGCCCTGTTTCGCGGTCGTTGATGAGCTTCACGGACTCTACCTTGCCGTGCACCTCGAACAGGCCACGAATTTCGTCTTCAGTTGCCGAGAAAGGAAGGTTTCCCACATAGATGGTCGTCATCGAATCATCTCACTCGATCGGGCGAGCGCGCGGACTCGTGTCCGTGTGTCTCGCGTGCTGCAAAAACGGACTGCGATGTGTCGAAGACCGCGCGAGCGGTCTCATCCTCATTGCAGGCCGAACCGTAGGCCGTGCGCCGAACCACTCATGCGGGAGAGATCAAGACCAGTCGATGCGAGAAAGACACGATCAAAGCGATCCAGACATTTCACCCGTTGAAGCACATTCTGCGAGTACAACCCCATTCGATCGTACGCGCTCCCTCGGGCCGACGCAATTTTCTGCCTGCAATATCAAAGACTTTCGCGGTGCATTGCACCAAAATGGCCTTGTTGCTGTGGCGCCACGGGTTATGTCCAGTACTCAGGCCGGATGGAGGGCTCGTGGGAGGTGCGGTCAAGCCTCCGCATCGGGCTCCAGATAGGCGTAGCCCTGCAGTTCCGCTTCGTAGAAACGCTTGAGTTTCTGGCTCTCCGCGATCGTCAGCCGCTGATCGCGCACTGCGCGCTCGCAGTCGCGAGCAAGCCGCGGATAGAGCTCGTCGGTGTCGTATTCCATGTAGCTCAACACCTGCAGGGCGGTGTCGCCCTTGACGGTCTCCTCGATCCACCAGCCACCATCGGCCAGCAGTCTGATGTGCACCACGTGCGTGTCACCAAACAGGTTGTGCAGATCGCCCAGGGTTTCCTGATACGCGCCGACCAGAAAGGCGGCCATGTAGTAGTCCTCGGCAGGCTTGAGCTCGTGCAATTCCAGCGAGCGCTTGGTGTCGCGCAGCGAGGGGAAGCGGTCGATCTTGCCGTCCGAGTCGCAGGTGATGTCGGCGAGTACCGCATTGCGCGTGGGGCGTTCGTTGAGCCGATGGATCGGCATGATCGGAAACAGCTGGCCGATGGCCCAGGAATCGGGCAGGGATTGGAAGACCGAGAAGTTGCAGAAGTAGATGTCCGACAGGATGGTCTCGAGATCCTCGAGTTCCTCTGGAATCGAGTCGAGACGCCGCGACAGGTCACGGATGCGTGCGCAGGTGGCCCAGTAGAGCCGTTCCGCCAGGCCGCGGAATTGAAGCGTCAGATAGCCCAGGTTGAATAGTTGCAGCGCCTGCTCACGCGCTCGCAGTGCGTCGTGCCAGCACTCGACGAGGCGCCGTTCCGTGACGCTCCGATAAGCGTCGTACAGGTCGCGGATGGGCTGCGGGACATCGGCAGGTTCCGTGCCGTCCTGTTCCAGATGTGGTGTCACTCTGAACTGATCAAGTGCGCTGCTGCCGAGCACGTTGAATACCAGCACCGAGTGATGTGCAGCGATCGCTCGGCCCGACTCACTGATGATCTGCGGGTGTGGAATCTTACGGGCGTTGCAGACGCTGGCGATCCGGTAGACAACGTCGTTGGCGTACTCATTGATGGTGTAGTTCATCGATGATTCGTAGTTCGACCGACTACCGTCGTAGTCGACGCCGAGCCCGCCGCCGATGTCGATGTACTCAAGACCCGCGCCCATGAGCTTGAGCTCGGCATAAACGTGCGCAAGCTCAGTGACCGCTTCCTCGACCCGACGAATGTCTTGCAGCTGCGAGCCGGTGTGGCAATGCACCAGCTTCAAGCAATCAAGCATGTCATGCCGTTGCAGCGTGTCGACCACTTCGAGGATCTCGGTGATGAAGAGCCCGAATTTGGATTTTTCGCCCGCGGATTCTCGCCAGCGTCCAGCGCCTTCGGCAGCGAGCTTCACTCGCACACCGATCTGCGGGCGAATGCCATACTTTTCGGCGTGCTTGAGGATCAGCCCGAGTTCGACGAAGTTTTCCACCACGGGAATGATGCGGCGGCCGAGTTTTGCGGCAAGAATCACCGTCTCGATGTAGCTGTCGTCCTTGAAGCCGTTGCAGATGATCAGTCGCTCCGGGGCGTCTTCCGTCATCGACAGGACGACCAACAGTTCTGGTTTCGATCCGACTTCGAGGCCGAAGCCGAGCGCCTCGCCCGCCCGGTAGACTTCCTCGACGACCAGTCGTTGCTGATTGACCTTGATCGGGAAGACGGCGGCGTAGCGATTCTGGTAGTCGTTTTCGGCGATGGCCTGATTGAAGGCCTCCCCGATGCTTTGCAACCGATGGGCGATCACGTCCGAGAAACGAATGACCACGGGGGCGGTGAGATCGCGCGCTTTCAGGCCTTCGACAACCTCCAGGAGATCGATCTCGCGATCGGCGCGCTGGTCCGGTCGCACGACCACGTGGCCTGCGGCGTTGACCGCGAAGTAGCCGCCGCCCCAGGCGCCTACCTGATAGAGCTGTTCCGAGTCACTGATCTTCCAGCCGAGACTGGGAGCCAGTTTGGAGACGTGCGTGTTCATCGGGCCATCCTGTCAGCGACGAGGGCGCGCACGATAGCAAATTCACAAGACGATTCAACGCATGCTACGGGGAATACCCGGTCGCGACCGGTCGCGCCGCGTCGCGGCACCATTCGCTGTAGGAGCCGGGATACAGTCGAGCGCCGCGCAGACCGGCGATTTCCAGTGCCAGCAAGGTATGACACGCCGTGACGCCAGAGCCGCAGGAGCTGATCACCTGTTCGGCGGGCCAACTGCCCAAGGTTTTGGCCAAGCGAGCGCGTAATGTGCTCGGCGACAGAAAGCGGCCGTCGGTGTCTAGGTTCGCGGTGTACGGGTGATTGGTGGCGCCCGGGATGTGCCCCGCACGCGGATCGAGGGGTTCGAACTCGCCCGCATAGCGTTCGGGCGCTCTTGCGTCGAGCACCAGACGGCGGTGCCCGGCGAGGCCCAGGGCCACGTCGTCGATCGAGGCGCAGACGTCCGGGTCTGGCGAGCCCTCGAAGGATCGCGAGGTGATGAGCACGGGCGTTGTGCTCAGCGTGCCGCCGGCGGAGACGAAGGCCTTGAGGCCCCCGTCGAGCACCGCGACCGCCTTGTGCCCCATCCAACGCAGGAGCCACCACAGACGTGCCGCGTACATGCCGGCCGAATCGTCGTACGCGATGACCTGCGTGTTGCGGTCGATCCCCCATCGGCCGAAGGTGTCGGTCAGCGCCTTGGGATCCGGCAGCGGATGGCGTCCACTCCAGGGGGTGCGCGGTCCGGACAGGTCCTCGTCGAGGTGGGCATAGACGCTGCCGACGATATGGGATGTGGTGTAGAGGGTTCGCCCCAGTGCCGGCTGGCCGAGATCGAAGCGGCAATCGATGATGCGCAGATCGGCATTGCCAAGGGTGTTCGCCAGCACGCTGGCGTCGATGATCGTTTCGAGAGTCATGATGCATCCTTGCGAGCCACGTCAGTGTAGCGCGTCGGCGTCATTCTGCATCCTCCGCTGGCGACGAGACGCTACCCGTATGGCAACGGTTCCGGGGCAGATCAGGTAAAGTGACCCGACGGGCACGACCGGGGTCGGGCCGACAGGCCGGGCGAACGCCCTTTGGGCGCGAAGCGCCGATCGTTGTAGCGTTGGAGCATCATGAGCGAGACCTATCGAACCCACGTGGCATTTTCGGGCCGACTCATCATGGTCGGTTTCGGCAGCATCGGTCAGGGCGTGCTGCCGCTGATCCTTCGTCATATCGGTGGCTTGACCGCCGATCGCATCACGATTGTGACGGCGGACGAGGCGGGGGCAGCGGTCGCCGCTGAGTACGGCGTGACCTTGGAGCGTCTGCCGCTGACGCGTGAGAACTACCAGGCGGTGCTCGAGCCCCTCGTGTCGAAAGGCGATTTCATCCTCAATCTTTCGGTAGACGTGTCGTCGCTCGCCTTGATCGAATTCGCGGCCAAGCGTGATGCGCTCTATTTAGATACCTGCATCGAGCCGTGGCCCGGTGGTTATACGAATCCTGCGTTGTCGCCCTCGCGGCGATCGAACTATGCGCTCAGAGAAGCCGCGCTTGAGCTGCGTAAACAGTTGTGTAGCGCGGGTTGCACGGCGACCGCCGTGCTGACGCATGGCGCCAATCCTGGGCTTGTGCAGCATTTTCTGAAGCAGGCCATCCTGAACGTCGCCGCCGATCTGGGCCTCGATGCCGGCAATCCCAAAAGTCGCGATGAGTGGGCACGTCTTGCCAAGCAAGTCGGTATCAAGGTGGTGCACGTGGCCGAGCGCGATACGCAGATTCCGAGTGAACCAAAACGTGTGGGCGAATTCGTCAACACCTGGTCGGTCGACGGTTTCGTGGGGGAGGGCTGCCAGCCCGCCGAACTCGGTTGGGGTACGCACGAGCACGAGTTACCCCCCGATGGTCGTCAGCACGATTTTGGGTGCGGCGCCGCGATCTATCTGATGCAGCCGGGTGCCGCCACGCGCGTGCGAACCTGGACACCGAAAGCCGGTCACTTCTTCAGTTTTCTGATCACGCACGGGGAAGCCATCTCGATTGCCGATTATCTGACGGTGCGCGACGGCGAGCGAGTGGTCTACCGCCCCACGTCGCATTACGCCTATCACCCGTCCGATTCGGCGGTGGTGTCGATGCATGAGTTTGCCGGTCGCAACTGGCACCTCCAGCCAGCAAAGCGCATTTTGATGAACGAGATCGTGTCCGGCGGCATCGACGAGCTCGGTGTATTGATCGCCGGGCACGCCAAGAACGCCTACTGGTATGGCTCGCAGTTGTCGATCGATCAGGCAAGGCAACTGGCGCCCCACAACAACGCCACCAGCCTGCAGGTGACAGTCGCGGTGCTGTCGGGACTCGTCTGGGCCATGGAGAATCCGCGGGCCGGTATCGTCGAGCCGGAGGATATGGATTTTCGCAGGCATCTCGAGATCTGCCGGCCGTATCTCGGACCGGTCGTCGGTGAGTACACGGATTGGAATCCACTGGTGGATCGCGAGCGACTGTTTCCCGAGGACCTGGATCGCACGGATCCGTGGCAGTTCAAGAACATCCGGGTGCGTTGAACGCCTGATCAGTCGGGCGGTTGTCCGTAACGAATGGCGCTGATGAGGTAACGCTGGGTGCCGTTGGCGAGCGTCAGTGTGATTTCGTCGTCGAGCCGTTTGCCGAGTAGCGCGCGACCCAGTGGCGCGTCCATGCTCATGTAGCGCGGATCCATGTCGAATTCGTCCGGTCCCACCAGCCGGTGCAGGCGCCGTGCGCCACGCTCGTCCTCCAGTTCGACCCAAGCCCCGAAAAAGACCCGACCGGGATCGCTCGGTGGAGCCTCGACGATCACCATGCCGTCGAGCCGTTTTCGCAGGAATCGGACGCGACGGTCGATTTCCCGCAGGCGCTTCTTGCCGTAGGTGTATTCGGCATTTTCGGATCGGTCCCCCTGGGCGGCTGCTTCCGATACCGCCTGTGTCACCTGTGGCCGCTCGACCCGCCAAAGGACATCAAGCTCAGCGCGCAACCGGTCGGCGCCCTCGCGGGTGATGTATTGCGAGCCGGGGCGGCTGGGGGGGCGCCAACGTCCCATCTGTACTGTGCTCCTGCCGGGTCAATTGTGCTGAATGGGATCGCGGTCACGGACGCCTCCCGGGGTCGGCTGGCACCGTACCGTCATGACCGCCAAGTTCTATACCCGATTTGTGGCCGATGTCGATCTGCTCGGCCCCAGCGAGTATTCCGGGATTATGGAGCTTGGCCGCGAGGATCGTGAGCCCACCGAGCCCCGATTGGCGGCCCGATTGATCGCTCGCGACCTGTCAGTGCGCCCCGAGGAGGTCAAGGTTCTGCAATGGATACGCGTGCACTGACGATCACCGGTGCATGATCCGGGCGTTGTTTGGGCAAATGACAAATAAATTAAGTCGATCTGCCTCTTGCGTCCGAGCCTCCGCTGACCCATATAGTCTCCATCAGCCCGTGGGGCTAAAAGGAGGCTCTTATGCGATCAATCTGGCGGGCTATTCGTTTCCCGGTGTTGCTGCTCGTGGCGGCGATGGCGTCGGGGTGCGGCTACAACAGCATTCAGGTGCTTGATGAGCAGACCAAGTCCGGCTGGTCCGAGGTCCTGAACCAGTATCAGCGACGCGCCGACCTCATTCCGAACCTGGTCAACACGGTCAAGGGTTACGCCCAACAGGAACAGGCGGTACTGATCGGCGTCACCGAGGCGCGTGCCAAGGCCACGTCCATCAAGGTGGACGCCAATGACGCTGGGTCGATCAAGAACTTCCAGAAGGCGCAGGGTGAGTTGTCCGGGGCATTGTCACGCTTGCTCGTTGTGTCGGAGAACTATCCTCAGCTCAAATCGGATCAGAACTTCCGTGACCTGCAGGCGCAACTCGAGGGGACCGAGAACCGGATCACCGTGGCGCGCAACCGTTATATCCAGTCGGTGCAGGCCTACAACGTCGAGATCCGCCAGTTTCCGGCGAATCTGACCGCGAAGATGTTTGGCTATCAGGTCAAGCCCAATTTCACGGTAGAGAACGAAGCGGCTATCGAGAAGCCACCGTCAGTGGACTTCGGCACCGCGCCCGCTCCAAAGCCGAACTGAGCGGCATGATCGCTTTCCCGCGGTACCTGCGCCTCGGCTTTGTGGCGCTCGCGCTGATGCTCGGCTTCGGCGCCACTGGCGCGGCGAATGCAGAGGTCGCGTTGCCTGCCGCCGCGCCGGTGACGGATCTCACGGGCACGCTGACGCCGGAGGTGCAGGCACGTATCGCGAGCAAGTTGCTCGCCCTGAAAGCGGCCAAGGGGAGCGAGATTGCGGTCGTGATCCTGCCGACCACGCAGCCTGAGGACATTGCCCAGTACTCCATCCGCCTCGCGGAAGCCTGGACCCTCGGTCGCAAAGGGGTCGACGACGGACTCATCCTGGTGATTGCCAAGGATGACCGCCGCGTTCGAATCGAGGTGGGCCGTGGTCTTGAGGGCGCCATCACCGACCTGGCCTCCCATCGGATCATCGAGGAATACCTGCAGCCCAATTTTCGCGCGGGACGCTTCGCGGAGGGCATCGATCTTGCCGTGGATCGGCTGATCGGCTTGGTGCAGGGGGAGCCCTTACCGGCGCCACCTGAGCGCCATGGTCGGCGGGCGGCGGGTGGCCTTCAGTCCTTGTTGCCGATCGTGCTGATCTTCGGTTTCGTCGGCGGGGCGATTTTGCGCGGGATACTCGGTCGCGGCCTCGGTGCGCTGGCCACCGGTGGGCTCGCGGGTGGACTTGCGTTCCTCCTGCTGGGAACGGCCGGGATGGCGGTGTTCGCGGGTTTGATTGCCATGGTCACGGCGCTCGTCAGCGGGCTGTCGGGGGGTGGTTTTGGTGGATTTGGCGGTTTTGGTGGCGGTTTTGGCGGCGGCTACTCCGGCGGCGACGGTGGTGGGGGCGGCTTCGGTGGCGGCGGTGGTGGCTTCGGGGGCGGCGGCGCCTCTGGGAACTGGTGATTCATGACGCGTCTCCTGCGGCTGGTCCGACACTTGTTCATGACGCGCTGGGCGGTCCGACGGCGGTTCACCAGCACGGTCCTCGATCGCATTGAGGCTTCGATTGCCGCGGCGGAAGCAACGCACTGTGGCGAAATCGAACTCATCGTCGAAACGGACCTCGACGCGGCCGCGATTCTTGCCGGAAAGCGACCGCGGCAGCGGGCGCTCGAGCTATTCAGCGCCGCGCATGTCTGGGATACCGAGGCGAACAACGGCGTGTTGATCTATGTGCTCTACGCCGATCGAGCCGTCGAGATCGTCGCAGACCGAGGATTCAACACGCTGGTGACGCCGGCCGAGTGGGCGTCCGTCTGTGCGCGCATGCAAACCGAGTTCAGGGCCGGCCGCTGGGCGGATGGTGCGATCGCCGGCGTGGCGGGCGTTGCTGAACTGGTCGCGCGGCATTTTCCTGAAACAGGTCAAGTCGGTAACGAACTGCCAGATCGTCCGGTGTTGCTGTGAGCCTGGCCATTTGAGGGCGCGCGTTTGGGTCGTCGGTGTGGCGGGTCTGGTGGGGCTCGCCGGCTGTTCGCTGGTGGGTCCTCGGCCTGCGACGAGCGTGAAGGACATCCCCGTGGTGCAGCCCGAGGCGCCCGTCACGCCGCGTGCCCAGGCCGGTCACCGTTTCGAGCTTGCGGAGCCCGCCGACACGGTAGTGGGTCGCTTGCAGGTCACGGCGGCGAGCCGTGAGGACACGTTGCCGGACATCGCTCGGCGCTTCAACCTTGGCTTCGACGAGCTGAGTCTCGCCAATCCCGATGTGGATCCGTGGGATCCGGGTGCCGGTCACAAGATCGTTCTGCCCACCGAGTTCGTGCTGCCCGATGCGCCCCACGAAGGGCTAGTCATCAATATTGCGGCCATGCGGCTCTACTACTATCCGAAGCCTGCGCCGGGGGCGCGGCAGGTGGTCATCACCCATCCGATCGGCATTGGTCGGGTCGGCTGGCGTACGCCGGAGGGAGTCACCAAGATCGTCGCACGCGAGCGCAACCCGGTGTGGGTCGTGCCGCCATCCATCCGCAAGGAGCACCGGGAGAATGGTGATCCGTTGCCTGCCCGGGTTCCGCCCGGTCCTGACAATCCGCTCGGCGAGCACTTGTTCCGGTTGTCCTGGCCGACCTATCTGATTCACGGCACCAACAAGCCCTACGGGGTGGGGATGCGTTCAAGCCACGGCTGCTTGCGCTTGTATCCTGAAGACATCGCGATCCTGTTTGATCTTGTGCCCATCGGCACGCCGGTGCGAATCGTCAATCAACCCGTCGTGCTGGGCTGGCGAGCGGATCGGCTGATGATGCAGGCCTTCGAGCCCCTGGAGGATGACCGTCGGGCGTGGAAGTCGGGCCCTCGGGCGGTGCTCAAGCATTCCGCGAGCACCGCGCTCCGGCAGCGGCTCGCTCCGATCGAGAACGAGGTGGACTGGGCGTTGGCGCGCAGTCTGGTCGACCAGCCGCGCGGCATTGTGGTGCCGGTACGGTCCCGTGATCACGCTACGCTCGCGACCCTGTTGGCGACGGCCGCAGAAGTCAGGAACGAGCTACCGATCGGAGCGACCTGGAGTGGTGATGGCGACGGCGGTGATGGCGAGCAATTCGAGCAGGTGATCGACGATCGTGAGAAGGCGGCATCCTCGATCGTCCCCGCCAAGCCGTAAAGACGTGCGCGACGGCTTTACGTCGGCGCTGCGAATGGTAGGCTCAGTTGTTGCGATAACGGATGCCTCTCCCGCCGACCATGCTTGCTGTTGACACTACCACCGAGCCCAGTCGCCTCGAGTCGTTGATCCAGCGCCGCGATCCATCGATGGTGGCCTTCATCGGCCGAACGCTGCGAGGTCCGCTCAATCAGCCGATCGTGCTGACGTCCTTTGCCGAGTTTCAGTCTCGTTTCGGTGGCCTTTGGCAGCCGAGTCCGTTGTCCTACGCGATCGAGCAGTTCTTCGAAAATGGTGGCCAGAGCGCGCTGGTGGTGAGGGTGAGCAATGGCGCTCGACCCGTGACGCTCGGTCTGCCGGTCGCACGTGGCGAGGATTGGGTGCTTGAGGCGCGTTGTCCCGGAACGCGCGAGTTCCTGCGTGCTGCGGTCGACTACGACAATCTGCCGCTCGCCGACGAGTCTTTGTTCAACCTGGTCGTGCAGCGTGTTCGCGCCGCTGGTCATGAGCATATCGAGGATCAGGAAATATTCCGGCGCGTCTCGGTCGATCCAGAATCACCGCGCTGGATCGGGGTGCTGCTCGCCAAGTCGGCGCTTGTGCGTCTCAAACGGGCGGGTCGAGATCGGCCATTGCCGACGATGCGCTCGGACCCCCGCCTCTTGGCGGGGTACGTGCTGGCCAATGCCGATGGCGACGATGGGGCGCCGCTCACCGACTACGATGTGATTGGTTCCGCCGCCAACGGCACTGGATTGTTCGCTTTCGGTAGTGCGCCCTCCTTCGGTGTGCTCTACATCCCGTCTTTGGCGCGCGATGTGCCGATCGGCCCGAGTGCTCGGCTGATCGCGCTGCGCGTGGTTAGGGCGCATCGCGCGATGCTGCTGGTGGATCCGCCGGGCGAGTGGGTCACACCGGAAGCGGCTTTGATCGGTGTGCGTCATCATGAGCTTGCGAGCGATGATGTGCTGATGTACTACCCGTCGATTCGGAGCTATGACCGCCTCCGTGGCCAGGAAGAGCTTTTCCCACCGGGTGCCGCAGCGGCGGGGTTGCTGTCGAGGCTCGGCGTGGAGTGTCCCTGCTGGATCGGTGGTGAGGCCGAGGATGGTGTGCTGAGGCCTGGGCTCAGGCCATCTCAGCCGCTGTCCGATGATTGGCGTGAGCGGCTGGCGCAGGCGGGCCTCAATACGCTCTCGGCGACTCGGTCGCGTCGGCCGTTGACGGCCCGCACGCTCGTCGGATTGCATGCCACGGGCGTCGAGCTGCGGCAGCTTAGTCACAAGCGCCTGATGCTGATGATCATCGATAGTATCGAGCGCGGTACTCGCTGGGCCCTGCTCGAGTCGCCGGGAGCGCCGCTGTGGCGGCGCGTGGAGTCTCAGGTGAGCCGGTTCCTCGAGTCGCTCGCCAAGGATGGTGCGTTCCCGGTCGATGCGGGTCGGTCGACGTGGTTTGCGATTTGCGATGAGCGCTTGCACGTGCCGAGCGAACCGCAGGCTTTGCATCTGCTGTTTGGGTTCGTGACGGAGCGTGCGGATATCGGCTCCGCATGGTTGCTGAGTCACGAGCCCGGCAAGACGCGGCTGCAGCGCGTCGCGCTCAATCATTTCCAGTCGTCGGGTGCGCGTCTTCAGCTTGCGGCACCGATCGACCTGGTGAGCGTGATTCGGACTCGGTGGAGTGACTAGTTCTCTCGCGATGACTCGTTCAACCCCACCGGTGACGGCAGATGTCCGCATGCAGGCGATATGGCGGGTCGTGGCGTCGCTGCCCGCGGGCGTGGTCGCGACCTATGGTGAGGTGGCCTTGCGCGCGGGCTTCCCCCGGGGTGCGCGGCAGGTCGCACGTGCCTTGCGCCTTGCTCCGGTGTCTGCGCGGTTGCCCTGGCATCGTGTGGTTGCGGCGGGTGGGCGTATTGCCTTGCCTCTTGGTACATCGGCCTTTCGTGAACAGTGCCGCCGCTTGCGCGCGGAGGGGATCGTGGTCGAGCGAGGGCGCGTGCAGTTCACGGATCGTTCGCTGGATGCGCTGCTGTGGGGGCCGGACCGCTGTTAAGATAGCGCCGCTACAGGTGCGGAGGTGCGGATGAACCGTCGTGTGGTGTTTTCGCATGGCAAGGAATCCGGGCCGTGGGGCTCGAAGATATCCGCACTCGCGCAGGTTGCCGAGCGCCGACGCTGGAGCGTCGATTCGGTGGACTATCGTGGCATCGACGATCCGCATCAGCGGGTCGCCAAACTGCTGGCCCGGGAGGCTG
>Ga0164297_10000852_pt1 | contig 35064 bp, 30 predicted proteins | sample GEODES058metaG_FD_113539 | JGI IMG/M metagenome (GOLD analysis project Ga0164297, IMG submission 113539) | Dystrophic lake water microbial communities from Trout Bog Lake, Wisconsin, USA - GEODES058 metaG | ecosystem: Environmental > Aquatic > Freshwater > Lake | place: USA: Trout Bog Lake... | reverse complement strand
CAAAACACCCTCAATCGCCGACCATTGCCGATCGTTCAGCCAGAATAGCTCCGACATCTTCCAAGCCCTCCTCACGAGCTTGAATCAAATGTCCCGTAGTCAATGCAATGGGTACACAGCCTAAGCAAGGCTCCGCCGGCTCAGGGCCTGGAGGCCCTGAGAACCCCATCCACTCTCGCGGCTGTCTCGACGACCTTCAGTCGCAATCCCCCGATCTCGGGGCTGAGAGTGGCGAAGCCCAGAATCATCGCGCGACCGCACCACGTTTGGTACAGGTCGCACCCCTTGATTGCCTGCGGCGCAAAGAAAGCCGTTATCAACTGAAGAACGATCATCCAGCCGCGTAAGTGAACGGGTTCTCAGGGCCCGTGGCCCTGAGCCGGCGGAGCCTTGCCTTCCTTCACCCCCCCGACCGCCGCCGCCTCACATCCGGCCGCGCCAGGAATTCCGGACGCAGGGACAGCCCAAGCCCAGCCCCCACCAGCGGCGACAGATACCCATTCTCGATCGGCGGCAGCGCCGTCACCACTTCGTTGTACCACCCGCGCGTATACGCCCGCACCGTCTCCTGGATCATCCCGTTACGCGCGCTCAGCGACAGATGCGTGCCGGCAACGAAGCCCACCGGCCCGGTGCAATCGTGCGGTGCGATCGGGATCTGCCAGGAGTCGGCAAGGGCGATGATCCGCTGTGCCTCGCTGATTCCGCCACACCAGCCGCAGTCGAACGACACGATGCCGACGGCGCGTTGTTCCAGCAGTCGGCGGAAGCTTTCCTTCGGCGCGGTGGTTTCGGAGGCGAGGATGGGGATGCGGGTGAAGCGTGCGAGTTCGGCGAGCCCTCCGGCGTCATCCATCCGGATCGGATCTTCGAACCAGGTCGGCTCGAGCGGCTCGAGCGCGCGGAAGATCCGCTTGGCGCTTTCGATGTCCCACATCGAGTGCAGCTCGACCATCAGGTCCATCTTGCGCCCGACCGCCTCGCGGATCAGCCGGAAGGGACGGACCGCCTCCTCGATCTGCGCGTTGGTGATCGACATGCGGCCATTGGTCTCGGCGGCAAAGTCGAACGGCCAGATCTTCATCCCCGTGATGCCCTCGGAGAGCAGGTCCCGCGCGAGCTCGGCCGGTCGTTCGAGGAACCCGCGCAGGTCGTCGTAGCGATCGCCATCGCCGCCATCGATGCCGAACCAGGTCTTGATCCCGACCTCCCCGGCGCTGCGCGATTTGGTGACGTAGTGCGGTCCGGCGCAGGTGTTGTAGATGCGGATTTTCTCGCGTGCGAGCCCGCCGAGCAGGCGGTGGATCGGCATGTTCGCCGCCTGCCCGAGCGCGTCCCACAGCGCGATATCGATCGCCGACGCCGCCCGCATTTCCGCCCCCGAGCTCGCATACCCCACCGGCGCGCGCATCAGCACCGAGTTCCAGTACGCCACCCGCGTCGCATCCGCCCCGATCAGCTGCGGCGCGACCACATCATGCAGATGCGCCTCGACGGCGGAGGGATAGAAGAACGTCTCCCCCAGCCCCGTGATCCCCGCATCGGTTTCGACCAGCACCCAGATCAGGTTGTCATGGAAGTCGGCACGAATGGTTTCGATCGCGGTGATGCGCATCGCCAGCCCCCGGCTCTAGAGTTTCAGCCCGCCGTGCCACCAGTGCTCGAACGGGTTCGAATGGATGATGCTGTCCATCGTCGCCTGCGACACCCGCGGCAGGTTCGTGCCCTCCACCTGGTGATTGATGGTGCGCAGCCCCTCCAGCGATTCCTCAACCCCCGCATAGGGAAAATCGGTGCCGAAGAAGATCTTGTTGCGATCGTGGATGGTATATTCCTGCGCGCAGATCAGGATGTTGTAGTACTGCCATGGCCGGTAATGCAGCGCCGACACCTCGCAGTACACGTTCGGCTGCTTGCGCGCGATCACGATGCACTCCTCGTACCAGGGGTGCGCCATATGGGCCATGATCATCTTCAGCTCGGGATGCCTGAGCGCGATCTCCTCGACATAGATCGGCCGCCCGCAATCGACCGGCGCATTGCGCGCATAGGTCGTCCCCATATGCATCGTCAGCGGCAGATTGTGCCGGATACAAAATCGATAGAACGGCTCCATCCTGGGATCGAGCAGCGACACCCCGTTATAGATCGGCCCGAACTTGACCCCCTTGAGCTTCAGGTCCTGCACCGCGCGCTCCAGCAGCTCCATCGCATCCGCCCGCCGCGGATCGAGCGCCGCGAAGCCGACGAATTTGTCTGGATACTTCGCCACCGTCGCCGCGGTGATCTCATCATCCCCGTCGATCCCCGACGAGTCATGATACCGCAACGAAAACAGGATCGCCTTATCCACCCCGGCCATGCCCCGATACACCGTATCGGGATCAGCCCGCAGCGGCGGCGCGCCCGGGCGGAAGAACTTCGTCTCGTTCTTCAGCAGCGGCAGAACGTGACGATCCTCGTAGACGTTCACATGGCAATCGACGATCATCGTCAGAGGATCCCGTATTTCGCGAACACCGCACCCAGCGAAATCCCCGCCTGCAGATCGGCCAGCGTGCTCTTCTCCCCCTTCAGCTTCTCATACGCCGCCGCCAGCACCTCCGCCTCGATCGCCTGCGGCACCACCACCACCCCATCCGCATCGCCGAAGATCAAGTCGCCCGGACAGATCCGCACCCCCGCGCACTCCACCGGCACATCCACCTGCATGATCTTCCCCCGCCCCTTGCTGTCGAGCGGCCCGATGCCGCCATGGAACACCGGAAAGCCCATCTTGCGGATCGCCCGGATGTCCCGCACCAGGCCATCCATCAGCGCCCCCGCCGCCCCGCGCACGCTCGATGCCGTGCTGAGCAGCTCGCCCCACGGCGCGATCCGCCCGGTCTTGCCGCACGAAAACACCGGGATCTGATCCGGCTGCAAACTGTCGATCAGCGCGATCTCGTTCTCGTAGGGGTTCTCCCCCCCCTTCACCTCATACACATCCATGAACAGCGCCGTCCGGGCCCGCCCCACCATCACCGACGCATCGTCGAGCGGCCGGATCGTCGGCGGCAGGGCGTTGTTCATATGCCCCATCCCATCCATCACGTCCGACAGCAGGGACGCGAACAAACGCGTGCGGATATCCTTGAGATCAGCCATGGGAATTCCCCTCGTTGCACCGGCAGAAAGCGAACATTGACCCCGCCGGCGAGGCGAGGCAACCCGTCTCACCCCAACCAGGACAACAGCACCGACAGCGTCACGATCGCCATCGCCGTGCTTGCGACAACGGTGCTCGCCGACGCCTCCGCCATCGTCGCGAACCGCCGCGCCAGCAGAAACGCATTCGCCCCCGTCGGCATCGCCGAAGCCAGCACCACCACCTTAAACGCCAGCCCCGTCACCCCCACCGCATGCGCGATCACCGCCGCCAGCGCGGGCATCGCGAACAGCTTCAGCAACCCGCCCAGCAACACCTCGCGCAAATCCGACCACCCCGTCGGCTTCGGCAGCGAGGCGCCGAGGCAGAACAACGCCAGCGGCGGCCCCGCCGCCCCCAGCAACCCGAGGAACCGCTGCACCGGCGCCGCAAACCCAAACCCCGTCAGCCGCCAGGTCAGCGCCACCAGCATCGTCACGATCACCGGATTGCGCACGATCCCCGGCAACGCCGCCCGCAACACCCCCAGCGGCCCCCGCCCCGTCCCGGTATCCGCCTCGATCAGGATCGTCGCCAACGGCAGCAGAAACGCCGAATGGAACGCGACAACGGCCAGCAGATTCGCCACCCCCTCCCGCCCATACGCCGCATCGACAATCGGAATCCCCAGCATCACCGTATTGCCGAACACGCAGTTCAGCGCGAACACGCTCGACGACGCCAGCCGCACCCGCAGCACCTTCAGCCCGACCACCACCGCCACCGCGAACAACACCAGCGCCGCGGCCAGGAAACTCCCCGCCACATCCACCAGCCTCAGCGGCGGCGCCCCCACGATCGACAGCAGCAGCAGGCTCGGCATCGCCGCGTAGAACACGAAATCCGTCATGCCGCTCAGCGCCGGCGCCGTGAGGTATTTCAGTCGCACCGCCAGCCAGCCCATGCCGATCAGCGCGAACACCGGCCCGATGATGCCGACCAGCACGCCCATGTCAGCCAGGCCTCAACGGAAGCCGGCCAGAAACGCGTCGAGCCCCACCAGCCGCCCGCGCGCCAGCCGCGCCGCCCGCAGCACCGCGCGCGTCTGCTCGATCGCCGTCTCCAGATCCTCGTTGATCAGCACATGATCGAACTCCGGCGCATGGGAAATCTCCTCTCGCGCCGCACTCATCCGTTTCGCGATCGTCTCCGCCGAATCCGTCCCCCGCCCACGCAGCCGCGCCTCCAGCTCCACCATCGTCGGCGGCAGCACGAACAGCCCCACCACATCCGCCGGCAACGCCGCCCGCATCTGCCGATGCCCCTGCCAGTCGATGTCGAACACCATGTCGTGCCCAGCCTCCAGCGCCGCCACCACCGGCCCCCGCGGCGTGCCATACGACTTGCCGAACACCCCCGCCCACTCCAGCAGCGCCCCCTCCGCCACCATCGCGTCGTACTCGTCCTGCCCGATGAAATGATAATGCACCCCATCGACCTCCCCCGGCCGCGGCGCCCGCGTCGTCACACTCACCGACAGCCGCAGCCCCGGCTCCAGCTCCAGCAGCCGGCGCGTGATCGTCGTCTTGCCCGCCCCCGACGGCGCCGCAATCACCAGGCACACACCGCGACGCATAATGCTCATTCGACGTTCTGCACCTGCTCGCGAAGCTGCTCGATCGTCGCCTTCAGCTTCAGCCCCGTCGCCGTCAGCGCCACCGACGCCGACTTGCTGCACAGCGTATTCGCCTCGCGGTTGAACTCCTGCACCAGGAAGTCGAACCGCCGCCCGATATTCTCCCCCTCCGCCAGCAGCGCCCGCACCGTCTCCAGCATCCGCGCCCGCTGCATCGCCGGCTGATCCGCCGCCTCCACCGCCGAGCGCGCACACAGCGCCGCCACCTCCTCGAGCTGCCCCCCCAGGATCGCCGCCAGCCTCGCGCCCTCGCCCCTGCGCGCCACCGCCAACCCCTCCAACGCGACCACGAACCCCGCCCGCACCGCCTCGGCCTGCGCCTTCAGCACCGCCTCGTCCTCCACCGCGCTGGCCGTCCGCAACACCCCCGGCAACGCCAGCAGCGCCTCCGCCCGCGGCGGCTCCGCCCCCGGGATCTGCTTCATCAGCTCCAGCGCCAGGCCCAGCACCTGCTGCAGCGCCACCGGATCGGCCGCCATCTTTGGCGCCTCCTCCCGCTTCACCGTCAGGTTCGCCGTCACGTTCCCACGCTTCAACGTCTTCGCCGCCAGCTCCTTCAGCACCGGCTCCAGCCCATCGAACCCGCCCGGCAGCCGAAACCGCAGCTCCAGCCCACGTCCGTTCACGCTGCGCAGCTCCCACGCCCAGGACAGCCCCGCGGCCACCCCCTCGCTCCGCGCAAACCCCGTCATCGAACTCGTCGCCGCCGCCATCGCTGTCATCCCAACACCACTGGCCGCTTCTAGCAGCGGCGGGCTAAACTCGTAACCATGGCCATCTACACATCTGCCCTGATCACCGGCGCCTCCTCCGGCATCGGCCGCGCCCTCGCGGTCGAGCTCGCCGCCCCCGGCGTCACCCTCCATCTCGGCGGCCGCGACAAAACCCGCCTCGAGGAAACCGCCACCCTCTGCCGCACCGTCGGCGCCACCGCCCACCCTCGCGTCGTCGACGTCACCGACGCCGCCGCCATGCACGCCTGGATCACCTCCGCCGGCCGCCTCGACCTCGTCGTCGCCAACGCCGGCATCTCCGGCGGCACCGGCCAGGGCGACGCCGAAACCGCCGCCCAAACCCGCCTCATCATGTCAGTCAACCTCGACGGCGCGCTCAACACCATCCTCCCCGCCCTCGAACACATGGCCGCCCAACCCCTCGGCCCCACCAACCGCCGCGGCACCATCGCCGCCATCGCCTCCATCGCCGGCTTCCTCCCCACCCCCGGCGCCCCCGCCTACGGCGCCGGCAAAGCCGCACTCGACGCCTGGACCATCGCCTCCTCCCCCGCCGCCGCCGCCCAGGGCATCCTCCTCACCAGCGTCTGCCCCGGCTTCGTCCGCACCGCCATGACCGCCACCAACACCTACCGCATGCCCGGCCTGATGGACGCCGACCGCGCCGCCCGCATCATCCTCGCCGGCCTCGCTGCCGGACACCGCCGCATCGTCTTCCCCCGCTGGATCGCCCTCCTCGCCCGCGCCGTCAGCCTGATGCCCTTCCGCGACCGCCTGATGGCCCGCCTCCCCACCAAATCCTCCCTCCCCCCATCCACACCCAGGAGCCCCGCATGACCCAATCCAACCCCGGCATCCACCACTTCGCCATCGGCGACTACACCGTCACCGCCCTCAACGACGGCGCCTTCGAAGCCCAGACCGCCTGGGTCGCCGGCGTCCCCGCCGAGGAATGCGAAGCCCTCCTGCGCGACAGCTTCCGCGCCGTCCCCCCGCGCATCACCATCTCCGCCTTCCTGCTCAGCAAAGGCAACGACCACACCCTCATCGACTCCGGCTGCGGCACCGCCATGGGCCCCGCCTTCGGCAACCTCCGCACCCACCTCAAAACCCTCGGCATCGCCCCCGCCGACATCAAACGCGTCCTCGTCACCCACGCCCACATCGACCACGTCTGCGGCCTCATCAACGAAGCCGGCGCCCCCTACTACCCCAACGCCGAAATCGTCATCCACGAAGCCGAACCCGCCTACTGGCTCAACGCCGCCAACGAATCCGCCGCCCCCGAAGGCGCCAAAAGCGGCTTCCACGACGCCCGCACCAGCCTCACCCCCTACACCAGCCAAACCCGCACCATCGCCGACGGCGCCACCGTCATCCCCGGCGTCACCGCCCTCCACCTCCCCGGCCACACCCCCGGCCACACCGGCTACAAAATCACCTCCGGCACCGACTCCCTCCTCATCTGGGGCGACGTCGTCCACCTCCCCGGCATCCAGTTCGCCCGCCCCGAAGCCGCCATGGGCTTCGACAACAACATGGACCTCGGCCGCATAAGCCGCCGCCGCGCCTTCGACCTCGCCACCACCGAACGCCTCCGCGTCGCCGGCATGCACCTCGACTTCCCCTGCTTCGGCCACGTCACCCGCGCCGGCACCGGCTACAGCTTCATCCCCGAAGTCTGGACACCTGGCGCGTCCTGGGGCTGAAACGAAGGCAAGCAAAAAGGCTCCGCCGGCCAAGGGCCGAGAGGCCCTTGGAACCCACAAATTCACGCGGCGGGATCGTCTTTCTTCAGTTGATAACTGCTTTCTTAGCGCCGCAGGCATTCAATCGTTGCGACCGCACCACCCTCCGTGCAGTCGCAACGATTGATGGGCTTCGCCACTCCTCACCCCAAGATCGTGGGATCCCAACTGAAGGTCGCTTCCACAGCCGAGAGAGTCCACGGGTTCTCAGGGCCCGTGGCCCTGAGCCGGCGGAGCCTTGCCTTACTCTCTGAGCACCACATAGATCGCCGGTATCACCAGCAACGTCAGCAGCGTCGAAGCCGCGAGTCCGAACAGCAACGAGATCGCGAGCCCCTGGAAGATCGGATCCGACAGGATCGTCGCCGCCCCGATCATCGCCGCCAGTGCCGTCAGCAGGATCGGTTTGAACCGGATCGCCCCCGCGTCCAGCACGGTTTCCCGCAGGCTGCGTCCGGGTGTCGCGGAGTGCCGGATGAAGTCCACCAGCAGGATCGAGTTGCGCACGATGATCCCGGCGAGCGCGATGAACCCGATCATCGAGGTTGCGGTGAACGGTGCGTGCAGCATCCAGTGCCCCGGCAGGATGCCGATCAGCGTCAGCGGCACCGGCACGAGAATCACAGGCGGCAGCTTGAAGCTTCCGAACTGCGCGACGACGAGGATGTAGATCCAAAGGATCGCCACGCCGAACGCCGCCCCCATGTCGCGGAAGGTGACGTAGGTGATCTCCCACTCACCGTCCCACAGCACCGCGGGCCTGCTCTCGTCATCGGGCTGCCCGCGAAGCCGCACTTCCGGGCGCGGCAGATTGCCCCAGTCGTGGGATGCGATCAGCCGATTGACCGCCAGCATGCCATAGATCGGCGCCTCGAACGTGCCGGCAAGCTCGCCCATCACCATGTCGGTGAACCGCCCGTCGCGGCGGAACAGCGCGGGCGATCCAAGCTCGGCAACGGGATGCACCACCTGGCCCAACTCCACCACCGTCCGGCTCCCCGGCTGCGAATTCGCCGGCACGGGCGTCGCGGCGAGCCGCTCGCTCCAGGCCAGCGCGTCCTTCGGCAGCCCGATGCGGATCGGCATCGGATCACGGTCGAGCCCACGATGCGAATACCCCACCGGCACGCCCCCGATCAGCGCATGGATCGTGTCGTAGACATCGGATTGCTCAACCCCGAAGAACTCGATCTGGTCCTGATCGAGGCTCAGCCGCAGCCGCGGCCGCGGCTGCCCGATGCTGTCATCGACATCGACGATGAACGGAACCTGCCGGAACAGCCCCTTGACCTCCGCCGCCACCGCCCGTCGCGTCGCCGCATCCGGCCCATAGACTTCCAGCAACAGCGTGGATAGTACCGGCGGCCCCGGCGGCACCTCCACCACCTGCAAAACCGTTCCCGCCGGCAGCGCGAGCTTCGCCAGCCGCGCCCGCAGATCGAGCGCGATCGCATGGCTCGCCCGCATCCGCGCATCCTTCGGCGACAGGTTCACCTGCAGATCCCCCCGCTCCGGCATCTGCCGCGCGTAATAGTGCCGCACCAGGCCATTGAAGTTGAACGGAGACGCCGTCCCCGCATAGACCTGCACCGACCGCGCCTCGGGAATCCCCGCCGTCACCGCGGCGGCCGCCAGCAACACCCGCTCGGTATCCTCGAGCGTGCTCCCCTCAGGCAGGTTCGCGATCACCTGCAACTCAGAGTTGTTATCGAACGGCAACAGCTTGACGGTGACAGACTGCGTCCAGAATAGCAGGCACACCGCAACCGTCGCCGCCCCCACCAGCAGCAGGAACGTCCAAGCCCGTCGCTTCGTCGCCACCACCGGCGCCGCCACACGCCGATACAGCCGCCCCAGCCGTCCCTCGTCATGCGCCGCCTCATGCGCGGGGCCGCCCCCGGCCGGCGCCAGCTTCAGCAAAAGCCAAGGCGCCACCACCATCGCCACGATAAACGAGAAGATCATCGCCGCCGACGCATTCGCCGGAATCGGCGCCATATACGGCCCCATCAACCCCGAAACAAACAGCATCGGCAGCAGCGCCGCCACCACCGTCAAGGTGGCAACGATCGTCGGATTGCCGACCTCCGCCACAGCATCCACCGCCCCCTGCAGCCGCGTCCGCCCGTCGCGCATCGCCCAATGCCGCGCGATGTTTTCGACAACCACGATCGCGTCATCGACGAGAATCCCGATCGAGAAAATGAGCGCGAACAGGCTCACCCGATTGATCGTGTAGCCCATCAGCCGCGCCGCCAGCATCGTCAGCAGGATCGTCGTCGGGATCACCACCAGCGTCACCACCGCCTCGCGCCATCCGATCGCCAGCGCGATCAGCACCACGATCGACACCGTCGCCAGCCCGAGATGAAACAGCAGCTCATTCGCCTTGTCGTCCGCGGTCTGCCCATAGTCGCGCGTCACCCGCACCTCGACATCCCCCGGAATCAGGCTCCCTTGCAGCGCCTCGAACCGATCGAGAATCGCGCGCGACACCACCACCGCATTGGCCCCAGCCCGTTTCGCGAGCGACACACTCGCCGCCGGCGCCCGATGCCACTCGCCCTTGCCATCCGGCGCCAGGTCCCAGATCCGGCTCTCCCCCACGCCGGGCCCGACCACCACCCGCGCGACATCGCGCACATACACCGGCCGCCCATCCCGCGTCGCCAGCACCAGCAGCCCGATATCCGGTACCCCCCGCAACGTCTGCCCCGCCGCCAAGGTCCGCGCCACGCCCCCATCGCGCACCGTCCCCGCAACGAACGACCGGTTGGCATCCCGCACCTTGCCGATCAGCTGCTGCAACGTCACGCCATACAACGACAACTTCTCCGGATCGGCCTCCACCCGGATCTCATCCCCGCCCACGCCGATCACCTCGCTGGTGCCGACGTCCTCCACCTTCATCAGCTCGCCCCGCAGCTTCCCCGCCAGCGCCTGCAGCGCCGCCCCGGTCCACCGCCCCGCCGCCTCCGGCTTCGGCGCCAAGGTCAGCACCACCACCGCCACGTCGCTGATCCCCCGCCCCACCACCAGCGGCTCGGGAATCCCGATCGGGATCCGATCCAAATTGGCGCGGATCTTCTCATGGATCCGCAGCACCGCATCGTCCTCGGGCGTCCCCACCAGGAACCGCGCCGTCACCATCACGCGGTCATCGACCGTCTGGCTGTACACATGCTCGACGCCGGCGATCGCCTTCACGATCGTCTCCAGCGGCTTCGTCACCAGCTCCGCGGCATCGTCCGCGCGCAGCCCATTGGCCATCACCGCGATGTCCACCATCGGCACGCTGATCTGCGGCTCCTCCTCGCGCGGGATCGTCAGCAGCGCCACCATCCCCGCCGCCAACGCCGCCAGCAGAAACAGCGGCGTCAACGGCGAACGGATCGAGCCCCGCGTCAGCCGGCCGGACAGCCCAAGCCCCTTCATGGCACAACCAGAACGTCGCCGCCGCGCAGCCCCGACAGGATCTCAACCCCCTCGCCGCTCTCCTGCCCCCGCTGCACCGGGATCTCCGCCACCGCGTTCCCCGTCTTCAGCCGCACGTAATCCAGCCCCGCCCGCGTCACCACATAGGCCGCCGGCACCACGACCCCCCGCCGCGCCCCCGCCCCGATCCACACCCGCAGCCGCGCGCCGACGAAATAATCCCCCAGCCCCTCCACCTCCGCATCCGCCACCACCCGCCCCTCGCTGATCTGCGGATACACGAGCGTGATCCGCCCAGTGAGCGGCCGCGCGATCCCCAGCTGCCCCGCATCAAGCCGCACCGGATCGCCCGCCTTCAGGGTCGCCGCCAGCACCTCAGGCACCCGCAGCCGCAGCTTGAACCGCTGCTCCGCCACCATCGCCACCGGATCGCCCGCCATCACCACCGAGCCCTCGGTGATCGGCACCTGCAACACCCGCCCCGCCACCGGCGCCAGCACCGCCCCCTCCGTCATGCTCTGCCGCAGCACTGCCCGGTCGGCCGTCCGCGCCCGCAACGCCGCCGCCGCCACCTCGCCGGCCGTCCGCGCCTGGTCCAGCGCCACCCGCGTCCCCGAGCCCTGGCGAAACAGCGTCTCCGCCCGCGCCAGGTCCGCCTGCGCCTGCGCCAGCTGCGACTGCAGCCCGGCGATCTGCGCGTCGAGCGCCGCGATCTGCAGCGCGATCTTCTCATCCCCGATCACCGCCATCGCCTGCCCCGGCGTCACCGCATCGCCATCGCGCACCGACAGCCCGACAATCGTCCCCCCGATCCGCGCCCGCGCCGGCACCACATTGGGGCTTTCCACCGTCGCGAACACCGCCTTCTGGTCAACGATCTCCCGCGGCTGCACCGTCAGCGGCCCCTGCGCCGCAACAACCCACGGCAACAACACACCCGCCAAAGCAACAACGACGCGCCGCATGGCCCCTACCCCCTGACCGTCGGCAACCCGGCCCGCCGCCACCCAGCAATCCCATCCGTCAGATGCCCGGCAATCTCCACGCCCGCCTGCGCGCACATCTGCGCCGCCATCGCCGACCGTCGCCCCGCGGCGCACATCAGCACGATCGCCCGCCCATCCCGCGGCAACCCCGCCGGCACAAACGCCGACAGCGGCATCAGCACACTCCCCGCCACCCGCTCGGCCGAGAACTCCGCGGCCTCCCGCACATCGACCAGCACATACTCCTTGCGTGTCAGGCCGCCCTCGACCTCGTCAGCCGTCAGATCAACCAGCCGCTTCCTGAGGCCAAACATCAGCGTTCTCCTTCGATTTGATCAGCCGGGCCGCATATCGGCCCCGGCGCGCAGAACAGTTCGAACAGCGTCGCCATGATGCGCTGCGCCGGCACGCTGGCGATCGAGTACCAGATCGTCTGCCCCTCCCGCCGCGGCTGCACCAGCCCGTCCCGCCGCAGCAGCGCCAGATGCTGCGACGCCGTGGACTCACGAATGCCGAGCGCCCCCGCGAGCTCCCCCACCGTGCGCTCGCGGTCGATCATCTGACACAGCAGCATCAGCCGATGGGGATGGCCCAGCGCCTTCAGCAACTCACTCGCCTGACCGGCCGCGGCGGCCATCTTATCGGGTTCTATTTTCATAGTTGCGTATCTACGAAGATTCGAATATAAAGTCAACAACGATCCACCCAACCGGAGACCGAACATGACCATCGACAAAGCCGTCCTCTCCTTCGCCGGCGTCATGGTGCTGCTGAGCCTCGCCCTCGGCTACTTCGTCAGCCCCTACTGGTTCCTGCTCAACGCCTTCTTCGGCCTGAACATGTTCCAGGCCGGCCTCACCGGTTTCTGCCCGGGTGCCATGATCCTCAAGGCCATGGGCGTGAAACCCGGCCGCGCCTTCACCTGATCACCGCCGATGCCCGCCTACGCCCTGGCCTGGCTCGCCTTCGGGATCGTCCACTCGCTCTCCGCGCGTGACGCCCCGAAGGCCCTCCTGCGCCGCCTCACCGGCCGCGCCACCCGCCTCGCCTGGAACCTGATCGCCCTCGCCCAGCTCGCCGCTGTGCTCGAGATCGGCCGCGCCACCGTCGCCCGCACCGAGTTCGACCGCCCCGAATGGCTCGCCGCCCTCCAGGTCGCCTGCCTCCTCGCCGGCGCCATCGTCCTCGTCCGCTGCCGTCAGTGCTACGACCTCGGCCGCCTCGCCGGTCTCACCCAATTGCGCGAAGACACCCCCGACGACGAACCCTTCCGCGCCACCGGCCTCCTCGCCTACGTCCGCCACCCCCTCTATCTCGGCTGCATCCTCTTCCTCGCCGGCCTCGTCCGCGACCCGCTCTCGCTCCAGACCGCCCTCTTCGCCACCGCCTACTTCCTCGTCGGCCTGCATTTCGAGGAACGCGCCCTCCTGCGCCGCCTCGGCCCCGCCTACACCACCTACCGCGCTTGCGTCCCCGCCCTCCTGCCCTGGCGCGGCCGCGCCCTGCCAGAGACTTGACGCATGTCAAAGCCCCATTGCCCCGAATGTCCTACCCCCTCCCTCCATAGGGCAGGCCACGAACGCGGAGCCCAGCCGCGCACGCATGCCAATCGCATTTCTCGAGAAGGATTCGCCTCGTGACCCACATGCCAAAGCTCAAGAAGGCGTCGCCCGCGGGTCTCGACGAGAAAAACCTCTATTCCGACCGCGTCCGCGTCTACCCGCGCTCCGTCCACGGCCCCGCCCGCACCTTCAAATGGTCCGTCCTCGTCTTCTGCCTCGCCGTCTACTACGCCCTCCCCTGGCTCCGTTGGGACCGCGGCGCCGGCCACCCCAACCAGGCCGTCCTGCTCGACCTGCCCAACCGCAAGTTCTACTTCCTCAGCATCGAATTCTGGCCGCAGGACATCTACTACCTCACCGGCGCCCTCATCCTCGCCGCCGTCAGCCTCTTCCTCGTCACCAGCCTCGTCGGCCGCGTCTGGTGCGGCTACGCCTGCCCCCAGACCGTCTGGACCGACCTTTTCATGTGGGTCGAACGCCGCCTCGAAGGCGACCGCAACGAGCGCATGAAGCGCGACCAGGGCCCGATGAACTTCGCCAAGGTCTGGCGCAAGGCCGTCAAACACGCGGCCTGGCTCTTCATCGCCTTCTGGACCGGCGGCGCCTGGATCATGTACTACGCCGACGCCCCCACCGTGACGCGCGAATTCTGGTCCGGCACCGCGGCCAACCCGGTCTATATTTTCACCCTGCTCTTCACGACCACCACCTACGTCCTCGCCGGCTGGGCGCGCGAGCAGGTGTGCACCTACATGTGCCCCTGGCCGCGCTTCCAGGCCTCGATGCTCGACGAGGAAAGCGTCATCGTCACCTACCAGGGCTGGCGCGGCGAACCCCGCGGCCACGGCCGCCGAGACCTCAACGCCGAAAAGAAGCTCGGCGACTGCGTCGACTGCAACGCCTGCGTCAACGTCTGCCCCACCGGCATCGACATCCGCGACGGCGTCCAGCTCGAATGCATCAACTGCGGCCTCTGCGTCGACGCCTGCAACGAAATCATGGCCAAGACCGGCCAGCCCAAATGGCTCATCACCTGGGACACCCTGGCCCGCCAGAAAGCCAAGGGCGAGGGCCGCCACGAGAAGTTCCATCTCTTCCGCCCCCGCACCGTCATCTATGTCGGCGCCCTCGCCATCGCGCTCACCGCCATGGGCGTGGCGCTCGCCATGCGCGCGCACGTCCATCTCTCCGCCCAGCACGATCGCGCCCCCCTCTTCGTGCAGGCCCGCGACGGCACGATACGCAACGCCTACACCATCAAGATCTCCAACCAGACCCTCGACGACACCGAGTTCTCGCTCGACATCGTCGGCCTCGCCGACGCCAGCCTGGAAGTCGCCGAGCTGTCCCCCGACCGCGTCACCCGCCTCAAGCTGCCCGTCCCCGCTGACAGCATCGGTACCTTCCGTGTCCTGGTCTTCGGCCACCCCGAACCCACGGCCGGCGGCTCGCAGGACATCGACTTCTTCCTGCGCAGCCAGCGCACCGGCGAGACCGACCGCTACCACTCGGTCTTCATGGGTCCCGGCCCCAAAGCCGGACACCCCTGATTTCAGCAAAGGATTTTCCATCATGCACAAGAACTGGCCGGAAATGACCCAACAGCTCGGCGTCGCCCTGCGCGAGGTCCGCGCCGGCGCCCCCGAGGTGATGAAAGGCTTCTCCGCCCTCGCCAAGGCCGCCCTCGAACCCCACGCGCTCGACACCAAGACCAAGGAACTCATCGCCCTCGCCATCTCGGTGGCCACCCGCTGCGACGCCTGCGTCGGCTTCCACGCCGAAGCCGCCGTCCGCCAGGGCGCCACCCGCGACGAGGTCATGGAGACCATGGGCATGGCCATCTACATGGGCGCCGGCCCCTCGGTGATGTACGCCGCCCAGGCTGTCGAAGCCTTCGACCAGTTCAAGGCCAAGGCCACCCAGCCCACCGCCGCCTGACGCCGCAACCCTGGCCCTCTCCCCCGCGAGCCGCTAAATCAACACCCACAACGCCATCGCGGGGGGAACCACCAAGTGCCACTGATCGACAGCCTGCAGGACCGCCTGCCCGCTTTCCCGAAACACCTCGGCATCGTCTACACCGAAGTCTCCGCCGACCGCCTGGTGGCCGAGCTCACTGTCCGCGACGACCTCTCCAACGGCAACGGCGTCATGCACGGCGGCGCCATCATGTCCTTCGCCGACACCCTCGGCGCCGTCGCCACCATCCTCAACATCCCCCGCGACGCCAAAACCACGACACTCGAAAGCAAAACCAACTTCATCGCCGGCGCCCCCATCGGCACCAAGCTCATCGGCGAGGCCCTGCCGCTCCATCGCGGCCGCCGCACCCAGATCTGGGAAACCCGCATCACCAACGAGGCCGGCAAGCTCGTTGCCAAGGTGACGCAGACGCAGATGGTTTTGTAGCCGGTGAACCGGCCCGCGGCGTTAGATTGGTTCAGGTAAAACCAATCACGATCTCGCAACCTATTGAAGAAGAGCGCGATTCACGCTTTCCGACCCATCGGCGTCAAGCGATCGCGCTCTGGCCCTTCTCGTCCCGCTTCACCGCCTGCCATTCCGCTTCCAAGTCGTCGAGCGTCGAGTCCCGCGGCGTCTTGCCGGACCCGGCCAGACGCGCCTCGACGGCGGTGAAGCGGCGGGCGAATTTCGCGTTGGCGTGACGCAGGCACGTCTCGGGATCGAGGTCGAGCTTGCGTGCCAGGTTGACCGCGACGAACAGCAGGTCGCCGACCTCGTCCGTCAGCCGTGCCTTGTCCGCGCCGGCAAACTCGGCCCGCAGCTCGGCCGCCTCCTCCTCCAGCTTGTCCAGCACCTCCGCCGGTCCGGGCCAGTCGAAGCCGACGCGCGCCGCCCGTGTCGTCAGCTTGTAGGCGCGTGTCAGCGCCGGCAGGCCGGTTGCGATGCCGGCCAGCGTGCCGATCTCGGCGCGGGCCACCCGCTCGGCGCGCTTCTGTTCCTCCCACGCATCGCTGTGCGCGCCTGCGGCCCGCGCCGCCTCCTCGCCGAACACATGCGGATGGCGCCGCAGCATCTTGGTCGCGATCGCGCGGGCCACGTCGGCGAAGGCGAACTGCCCGGCCTCTTCGGCCATGCGGGCGTGATAGACCACCTGGAACAACAGGTCGCCAAGCTCATCGAGAAGGGCGGGGCTATCGTCCCGCGCGATCGCATCGGCCACCTCGTAGGCCTCTTCGATCGTATAAGGCGCGATGGTCGCGAAGCTCTGCACCTTGTCCCAGGGGCATCCCGTCTCAGGGTCGCGCAGGGCGGCCATGATGTCGAGCAGGCGGCGGAGTTCGGTCGCGGCGTCGTCCGCCATGGTGCGTTCCCTTAAAGCGCAATCGCGTGAGGCCGATGGGTGAGAAAGCGTGAACCGCGCTCTTCTTCAACAGTTTGCCAGATCATGATTGGTTTAACCTAAACCAATCATGATCTAGGCCATCGCCGCTTCGAGCGCTTCTTCAGCTGCCAGCCATTCGGCTTCGGCAACTTGCTCCAGGCGCTTGATGGCCGCGAGCTTGGCCTGGGCCGCGACGACCTCGCTTTTGCGGGCGGGGGTGTAGATGCCGGGATCGGCCAGCATCGCCTCGAGCTTGCTGCGCTCTCCCGCCAGCTTGGCGATCCGCGCCTCCGCGTCCTTCGCCTTCTTGCGCAACGGCGCCACCGCCGCCCGCGCATCCGCCCGCGCCCGCCGATCGTTGGTCCGGTTCGACACATCCATCTTCGGCGCCGGCCGCGCCCGCTCCGCCAGCAGCCCGCGATAATCGTCGAGATCGCCGTCATACGGCGTCACCGTCCCATCGCCGACCATCCACAGCTGATCCGCCACCAGCTCCACCAGATGCGGATCATGCGTGATCAGCAACACCGCCCCCGAGAAATCCGCCAGCGCCCGCACCAGCGCCTCGCGCGCGTCGATATCCAGATGGTTCGTCGGCTCGTCGAGGATCAGCAGCTGCGGCGCGTCCCGCGTCGCCAGCGCCAGCAACAGCCTGGCCTTCTCGCCCCCCGACAGCGACTCCACCCGCGTATTCGCCCGATCCGCATCGAGCCCGAACCGCGCCAGCTGCCCACGCACCTGCTGCGGCGCCGCCCGCGGCAACGCCCGCGCCATGTGATCGACCGGCGTCTCCCCCATCGTCAGCTCGTCCGTCTGATGCTGCGCGAAATACCCCACCCGCAGCTTCGGCCCCCGCCGCACCTCGCCCGACATCGGATCGAGCTTCCCCGCGATCAGCTTCGCCAGCGTCGACTTGCCGTTGCCATTCGCCCCGAGCAACGCAATCCGGTCATCCATATCCACCCGCAACGTCAGGTTCCGCAGGATCGGCGGCCCGCCATACCCCACGCTCACCCGATCGATCGACAGGATCGGCGGCGCCATCTGCGCCGGCTCAGGAAAACTGAACCGGGTCGCATGGTCCTCCAGCACCGCCTCGATCACCGGCAGCCTGGCGATCGCCTTGATCCGCGCCTGCGCCTGCCGCGCCTTCGTCGCCTTCGCCCGGAACCGATCGACGAACGACTGCATATGCGCCTTCTGCGCCGCAATCCGCGCCGCCATCGCCGTCTGCTGCGTCGCCCGCTCCGTCTTGATGCGAACGAACTCGTCATACCCGCCCGGCGTCAGCGTGATCTTCCCCCGGTCCAGATGCGCGATGCTGTCCACGCACCGATCCAGCAGATTCCGGTCATGCGACACCACGATCGCCGCCCCCGGAAACTTCGCCAGCCACCCCTCCAGCCACATCGTCGCCTCAAGGTCGAGATGGTTCGTCGGCTCGTCCAGCATCAGCATATCAGGCGCCGAAAACAGCACCGTCGCCAACGCCACACGCATCCGCCACCCGCCCGAGAACGAATTCACCGGCCGCGCCTGCGCCGCCGCATCGAACCCCAATCCCGCCAGAATCGTCGCCGCCCGCGCCGGCGCCGCATCCGCCCCGATCGTCACCAAACGATCATGCACCTCCGCCAGCCGATGCGGGTCCGCATTCGGATCCTCCGCCTCCGCCAGCAACGCCAGGCGCTCCTGGTCCCCCTCCAGCACCGTGTCGAGCAACGACTGCTCCCCGTCCGGCGCCTCCTGCTTCACCTGGCCCAGCCGCGCCCGCGCCGCCAGCCGGATCTCCCCCCCATCGATCGCCAGCTCACCCGATATCGCCTTCAACAACGTCGACTTGCCGGCCCCGTTCCGCCCCACCAGCCCAATGCGCCGCCCCGGGTCGACCGTGAGGTCGGCCTCGTCCAGCAACAGGCGCCCGGCAATGCGAATGGTGATGCCCGTGAGGGTAAGAAGACTCATGGCGGGGGTTTAGCCGTTCCCCACCTTGGGGGGGAAGGGGTTGTCGATCACCCAGCCCTGCTCTAAACGCCCGCCCACAGCAACCAACCCAATATAAGAGGCCGCACCATGGCAATCGAACGCACGTTCTCCATCCTCAAGCCGGACGCCACCCGCCGCAACCTCACCGGCAAGATCAACGCCAAGTTCGAGGAAGCCGGCCTGCGCATCGTCGCCCAGAAGCGCATCCACATGAGCACCGCCCAAGCCGAATCCTTCTACGGCGTCCACCGCGAACGCGGCTTCTTCCGTGACCTCGTAACCTTCATGACCTCCGGCCCCGTCGTCGTCCAAGTCCTCGAAGGCGAAAACGCCGTCCTCGCCAACCGCGAAATCATGGGCGCGACCAACCCCGCCAACGCCGCCGCAGGCACCATCCGCAAGGAATTCGCCGAGAGCATCGAAGCCAACTCCGTCCACGGGTCCGACAGCCCGGAAAACGCCGCAATCGAAATCGCCTATTTCTTCGCTGGCACCGAAATCGTCGGCTGATAGCGAGGTTCCCCCCACCTCCTGATCAATGGCCATCGGGCAGGGACCGCTTTCCTTGTCCATCCGGCCATCGGAGTGACGGCCCGCACGGACCTTCGTGCGGGTCGTTCTGTTTCATCGCCTTGGCCAACGATGACATCCGGACTGGGCGTTGCCGCCCCGGGGACGCCTCGCTGCAATGAGTGCGGTGCGGCTCAGGCAGGCCTGAACGTCCCGTCAGCGTCAAGCCGCTCGAGAAGTCCGGTCCGTATGTCAAAGAACGTGCCGTGCAGGGTGAGGCTGCCGTCGCGAACCCGATCTTTGACCCAGGGAAAGGTCATCAGGTTGGCGAGCGAGAGCTTCACGCATTCGCGTTCGCAGATGGGTTGGGCGTCTTCGATCGGGGTGCAGGCGAGGATGCGTTTGCTGACGTCTCGGGCCATTTCGATCCAGCCGCCGACGAAGTGGAAGGAGGGGTTGGGGGTTCCGTTCAGGAGCGCGTGGACGCCGCCGCACATGGCGTGGCCCATGACGACGATATCGGCGACTTCGAGGGCGCGGACGCCGAATTCGAGGGCGGCGGAGGTGCCGTGGTAGGCGGCGTCAGGGGCGAAGGGGGGGACGAGGTTGGCGACGTTGCGGATGACGAAGAGTTCGCCGGGGCCGGCGCCGAAGACGAGGGTGGGGTCCACGCGGCTGTCGGAGCAGGCGATGACGAGGGCGCGGGGGCGTTGGCCTTGGGCGGCCAGGCGCTCGAAGAGGGCGCGGCGTTCGGGCCAGGCGGTTTCGCGAAAGGTTCGGTAGCCGTCGATGAGGCGTTGCATGTGCCTTCAGGTGGGGGCGTCGCGGGCACAGGCAAGGCCGAGGCTCCCCAAGGCGGGGGGTGGCGTGTCAGAGTGGGCGTAACACGTCCCGTGAGGAAGCAAGATGTCCGATCCGAAGCCTGCTCTTTGCATCATCGCGACGCCGCGCAAGCGTCGCCTGGCGATTGCGACCGCACAGGAGGCGGAGCGGCTGGGGTTTGCCGGGATTTATACGCCGTCGGCGTTCGGCAACATGTCGTTTTGCGAGGCGCTGGCGTGGAACACCAAGACGATTCCGTTCGGGACGGCGATCGCGCCGATCTATCAGCGGACGATCGGGGATTTCGCGGAGAGTGCGGCGTTCATGCACGAGGTGTCGGGCGGACGGTTCAGTCTTGGCATCGGGATCGCACATGGGCCGAGCTATGTGCGGATGGGGGTGACGCCGGGGAAGCCGCTGGGGGATACGCGGAATTTCATCGAGAAGTATCGCGCGCATGACCGGCTGGGCGAGTTGCCGCCGGTGATTGTTGCGACGTTGCGGCAGAAGATGATCGCATTGGCAGGTGAGTTGGGGCAGGGGCTGATTTTCGCCAATGCGAGCCTGAGCCATACGCCGACGTCGCTGGCGGTGTTGCCGGAGGCGCAGCGGACGGGCGGCAAGTTCTTCATCGGCAACATGATCCCGACCTGCATCAGCGACGATATCGAGGCGGCCAAGGCGGTGAACCGGCGGACGCTGAATGGCTATGCCTTCCTGCCGAACTACCGCAACTACTGGAAGGAGGCAGGGTATCGTGAGGAGATGGAGGCGATCGAGGTCTGCATCGCCGAGAAGCGGAATGACGACATTCCGAAGTATCTCCACGACCGCTGGCTGGATGACTGCACCATTTTCGGGCCGGCGACGAAGGTGCGCGACAAGGTGGCGGCCTGGCGGGCGGCGGGGGTTCATACGCCGGTGATCGTCGCTTCGTCGGCGGCGGGGGATCAGATGAAGGCGATCAGCGAGGTGTTCGCGACCTTCGCGGATTAGGCCGGGATAACGACCGATGAGGCTGGCGACACCACCTGGGAGACGATCGACGATGCACTACACGCAACGCACCTTGTTTTCGCTCACCGTTGTTGCCGCGCTGGCGGCGGGACCCGCGGCGGCGTTCGATGGCTGGCACCTCGAGGGGAGCACGGCGATCGAGGGCACGGGCGCCGCCTGGGACTATGTGACCTTCGATCAGTCGCATGGGCGGCTCTACATCGGGCATCGGCGCGAGGGGCTGCAGGTGTTCGACGTGGCGGCGCGCACGTTGGCCGGGACAATCGCGGGCACGGCGGGGGCGAGCTCGAACGGCGCGGTGGTGGTGCCGGAATTCGATCTCGGCATTTCCAACAACGAGGACGGCACGCTGACGCCGTTCAGCCTGACCACGCTGGAAGCGAAGCCCGCGATCAAGCTGGGCGAGGAGCTCGATACCAGCCACTACGACGACTTCACCAAGCGCCTGGTGGTCAACATGGCCGCGGGGCCGGAGGGGACGGATGCGGTGGTGATCGCGTTGCCGTCGCTGGCGCCGGTGAGCACGGTGCGGCTGCCGACGCGCAAGATGGAGGGGGCGGATGGTGATGGCGCTGGCGGGTTTTTCGTTGCCGCGCGGGATGTCAACAAGGTGTTCCGCGTCGATACGGCGACGCTGCGGGTCACCGCGGAGTGGCCGACGCCGGGCTGTGCGCAGACCAACAGCCTGACGGTCGATCGGGCCAACAAGCGCATCCTGCTGGGGTGCCGCGGCAGCGAGACGGTGAAGCCGTCTTTCGCGGTGATGGATGCGCAGAGCGGCCGGATGATCGCGACGTTCGAGATCGGCGGCGGCAATGACAGCATCGTTTACGATGCCGAGCTGCGGCGGGTGTTCCTGGCCAATGGCGTGGGCGCGGTGCTGAACGTGTTCGAGCAGGTAAACGCCGATACCTATCGGCCGGTGGAGGCGCTCGGCACGCGGTCGGGCGTGCGGACGCTGGCGATCGATCGGGCGACGAAGAAGCTCTACTCGGTGGTGGCCGAGGGGTCGGCCGATACGGGGAAAAAGATTCTCACCGCGGTCGGGCCGTTCTATGCGAACACGTTTTTCGCCAACACCTTTGCGGTGCTGACCTTCAGCAAGTAGGGCGACCCGGCCGGATGATGTCATCCGGCCGGATTATCCGTCAGTTCAGCGGCGCCACCAGCCGCGCTTCGGCGGGGTGGTGGGCAGCGGGTCCTCGCCGATGACGATCGGGCGGATCGCCGGGGCGACCTGGGGCTCGGGCGTCGGCTTGACGGGGGTCTCGACTATGGGCGCCGGGGCGGCTGGCTCCGGCGCGGGCTCGACCACGGCGGGGGCCGGTTCGGGCTCGGCTTTCACCGGGGCGACCACGACGGCGACGGGCTCCGGGGCCGCAGGCTCAGGCGCGACGACGACCGGAGGGGCCGGCGGCGGGGTGGGCTTGGGCGGCGGGGCGGCGGCTTCCTGTTCGGCGACCTGGTCCATCAGATCGAAGATGTCGAGCGGCTGACCGCCGAAGGGGTTGGCCGGGGTCGGGCCGGAATAGACCGGCGGTTCGTAGACCGGCGCGGGCGGCGGCGGGGGCGGCTCGGGCGCGGCTTCGGCGACGTAGCCTTCCTCGCCGGCGGCCGGGGCGTCGCCCGGGGCGCCATCGCGACGACGGCGACGGCCACCGCGGCGGCCGCGTCGGCGGGCACGGGGCTGGCCGTTTTCGTCGAGGTCGGCGGGGTCGAGGCTGGGCTGCTCGGCGACGGCGGGATCGGCCGCGTCGGCGACGGGGGCTTCGGTGCCGGCGCTTTCGAGATCGGCGACGATGGCGGCGGCGACGGCGTCGGGGGACTCGTCCTCATCGGTGGCGGCGCTTTTGGCCTCACCTTCGGCATCGCCCTCGGCGTCGGAGTCACCTTCGGTGGCGGGGCCACCGGCGGTGTCGCCATCCTCACGGCGGCCGCCACGACGGCGGCGGCGGCGGCGACGGCGGCGCTCGCCTTCTTCCTCGGCGGCGCGCGCGGCGGTGGTGGCTTCGGTTTCGCCGGCGACGGGCTGGGGTGCCACGGCCGCCTCGGGCTCGTCGTCGGCGAAGCCGACGTCGTCGGCCTCTTCCTCGTCGGCGTCCATCAGGGGGGCGACGGGGGCGACGGGGCCACGCATCGGGGTCGGGCGCTCATTCTCCGGCACCTGGGCGCGCACGCGGTCGATGCGGATGGCCGGCGGCACCAGCGTCTCGTCGCCGGCGAAGTGCACGGTCATCGCGTAGCGGTCCTCGATCTCGCCGAGGCGGGCGCGCTTGTGGTTGAGCAGGTACATCACGACCGCGCTCGCGGCGTAGACGATGATGAGCGAGGCGCGGCCCTTGGCGCCCTCTTCCTCGATGGCGCGCAGCACGTGGATGGCGCTGCTTTCGATGCCGCGGACATGGCCGAGGCCGTTGCAGTGCGGGCAGGTGACGAAATTCGTCTCGGCCAGGCTCGGGCGGAGGCGCTGGCGGCTCATTTCGAGCAGGCCGAAATGGCTGATATGGCCGACCTGGATGCGCGCGCGGTCGTTCTTGAGCGCTTCCTTGAGGCGGCGCTCGACCATCGCGTTGTTCTTCTTCGACTCCATGTCGATGAAGTCGATGACGATCAGGCCGGCGAGGTCGCGCAGGCGCAGCTGGCGGGCGGCTTCGTCGGCGGCCTCGAGGTTGGTCTTGAGCGCCGTCTCCTCGATGCCGCGCTCACGGGTGGCGCGGCCGGAGTTGACGTCGATGGCGACGAGGGCTTCGGCCTGGTTGATGATGAGGTAGCCGCCGGACTTGAGCTGGACGGTGGGCGAGAGCATGGCGTCGAGCTGGGCTTCGACGCCCATCTTGGCGAACAGCGGCTGGGCGCCACCTTCGGTCGCCTTCCAGGCGATGACCTTTTTGGCGTGGGTCGGCATCAGCATGCGCATGAAGTCATGCGCCGCGCGCCAGCCCTCCTCGCCGTCGACCATGACCTCGTCGATATCGCGCGAGTAGCCATCGCGGATCGCGCGCTTGATGAGGCTGGCTTCCTCGTAGATCAGCGCCGGGGCCATCGACTTCAGCGTGTGCTCGCGGATGTCGTCCCACAGGCGCATGAGGTATTCGCAGTCGCGCTTGATCTCGGGCTTCGGGCGGGCGGCGCCGGCGGTGCGGACGATGAGGCCCATGCCCTGCGGGATTTCGAGCTCGGAGGTGATTTCCTTGAGGCGACGGCGATCGGCGGCCGACGTGATCTTGCGGGAAATGCCGCCGCCGCGGGGCGAGTTCGGCATCAGCACGCAGAAGCGGCCGGCGAGCGAGATGTAGGTGGTCAGGGCCGCGCCCTTGGTGCCGCGCTCTTCCTTGACGACCTGGATGAGCATGATCTGGCGGCGGCGGATGACTTCCTGGATGCGGTAGTTGCGCAGGAAGCGCGAGGCGCGGCGCTGGCGGGCTTCCTCGGCGCCGTTGCCCTCGAAGACGTCGCTCTCGCCGCCGATGGTCTCGGGTGGAGGCTGGTCGGGATCGGGGGAGTCGGTGTCGCCATAGACATCGGCGGCGTCGTCGCTGTCGGTTTCAACAGTCTCGACAGTCTCGGTGGCTTCGACGGGGTCGGCGGCTTCGGCGACGGCGTCGATGGTGGGCGCCTCGGAGGCGTCCTCGCCGCCGAATTCACCGAAGGTCACCTTGCCCTCGATCATTTCGCCATAGACGGCATCGGACTCGATGGCGGCTGGCTGGGCCTCGGCCTCGGCGCGGTCGTTGCGGCTGGGACGGCCGCCGCGATCGCCACGGTCACCGCGGTCACGGCCGCGGGACTGGCGGACGGGGCGCTCCTCCTCCTCGTCCTCTTCCTCGGCGCGGGCTTCCTCGGCCTGCATGGCGAGCAGGCGCTGCCGGTCGGCGACAGGGATCTGATAATAGTCGGGATGGATTTCGCCGAAGGCGAGGAAGCCGTGGCGTCCGCCGCCATATTCCACGAAGGCAGCCTGGAGCGAGGGCTCCACGCGGACGACCTTGGCGAGATAGATATTACCCTTGAGCTGCTTCTTGGTAGAGGTCTCGACGTCGAAGTCTTCGAGACGGTTACCGTCCAGCACCACCACGCGGGTTTCTTCCGCGTGGGTGGCGTCGATCAACATGCGCTTGGTCATTAAGCCCTGAACTCCGGTGTGCCGCGGCAGCGCGCATCGGATCGGCGGCGCGCAGGCGGCTTGATGAGTGAGACGGGAGGGGCTGGACCGAACGCAGGAGGAAAGGCAAGGCGATGGGCGATGGCGTTAACGCACACGCCGCCGGCAATCGGCCGCGGCCTGCTCCTAGGCAGGCCTGGTCGGCGATCGCGGCGGTAAGACGTGGCGTAAAGGCGGTCATCGGACCCTGTGTCTGCGGTCGGGCGCGCACCGATCTGGGAGCGCAGCCCCGGTGGAAAAGGGCGCCATTCGCGCTGGGAGCGCGCGGCGCGGGCGGCGATGCTGGGGAGAGGGATCGAGGCCGGCGCCGGGTTAGCAATCCCTCGCACGCAAGATCTCGTCCGCTCGTTCACCCCGGGGACGCCGCTTACCGCGTCGGCCCCGTCGCTTCACCGAACTGGGGTCGACCATGGGCCAATCAGCCGCCAATCGCAAGCAGCACGTGCAGCAAATTGGAGGCGACGGGCATGAAATCGCCGCAATCAACGAGAAAGGTGCATTTGTGGAAGTTATTTGTTAGATTTCTCACGTTGGACCCTGACGAGGTGGTCTTTCCTGTGGTTTGACGACATGAGGGGGGTCCCGTTGATCTCGCGTCGCGTTCTGCTCGGCTATGGCGTCGCCGCCCGGTTCCTGTGGCCGGATCGCGGTGGCTTGGCCGCCGGCCCGGCGCTGGTTGCTGCCAAACCAGTAGCAAAGCCAACCGGGCGGTCCTTGCCTCTGGTCATGCTCGACCCCGGCCATGGCGGCAAGGATCCCGGCGCGATTGGCGTCTCCGGGACCTACGAGAAACATATCGCCCTTGCTGCCGCCCAGGAGTTGCAGCGCCAGCTCATCGCCAGCGGGCAGTACCGCGTCGCCCTGACCCGCACGCGGGACGTGTTCATCCCGCTCGAGCGCCGGGTCGAGCTTGCGCAGCGGCAAGGGGCACACCTGTTCGTCTCGATGCACGCCGATGCCCTGGCCGACCACGGGGTGCGCGGCGTCAGTGTCTACACCCTCGCCGACACCGCGTCGGATGCCCAGACGGCCGATCTGGCGCGGCGCGAGAACGCGGCGGACCGGTTCGGCGGGCCAAATTTTCGTGATACGCCGCCCGAGGTCAGCCGCATCCTTGCGAGCCTGGTGCGCCAGGAAACCCGCCAGGGCTCGGCGCGGATGGCGCGGCGGGTCGTCGGTGAGCTTGGCCGCGACCTGCCGCTGCTGCAGAACCCCGCCCGCCACGCGAGCTTCATGGTGTTGAAAGCGGCCGATATTCCCTCCGTGCTGGTGGAAATGGGTTTCATGTCCAACCGCGCCGACGAGGCGGCGCTGCGCCAGCCCGCGCATCGGGTAAAAGTGGCAAGCGCGATGCACCGAGCGGTGGACGCATGGTTCGCCGCCCAGCCAGGCCAGCCGGCCGCCCTGCCGCGCGCGCAGGGCTGATCCATAACGCTACCTTTGCCCAGGCGTTTTGGTGTAGGGACCTCGCATGTCCGATAATTTGACCGCTGGTGACCCTCTTGGTGGTCGGCGTGCGCCGCGTCGCGCGGCCGCCCCGGCGCCGGTCGCCGCACCCGAACCGCCGGCAGCCGACCAGAAGCAGGCGAAGAAAGCCCCGGCGAAGAGGCGCCGCGCCCCGCTGGGCTGGGTGCGCCGGCTGGTGGCGACGTTCTTCGCCCTTGGCGTGCTCGCCTCAGTGGCTGGCGCCTTCGTGCTCTACGCCGGCTATATCCGCTTCAGCGCCGACCTGCCGGACCTCGACAGCCTCCGCAACTACCAGCCCCGGGTGATGAGCCGGCTCTACACCGGCGACTCCCGCCTGCTCGCCGAACTCGCGACCGAACGGCGCATCTTCGTCCCCGCCTCCGCCATCCCAGATGTCGTCAAGCGCGCCTTCATCTCCGCGGAGGACCAGAATTTCTACACCCACAAGGGTGTCGACCCGATCGCCATCGCCCGTGCCGGAATCACCGATGCCCTGCAATATGGCCAGGGCAAGCGCCCCATCGGCGCCTCCACCATCACCCAGCAGGTCGCCAAAAACATGCTGCTGGGCAACGAGGTGTCGATCGCCCGCAAAGCGCGCGAGATGATCCTGGCGGCGCGGATCGAGCAGACGCTGAGCAAGGAGCATATCCTTGAGCTCTATCTGAACGAGATCTACCTCGGCCTGCAGGCCTACGGTGTAGCCGCCGCCGCCCAGGCCTATTTCAACAAGACGCTCGAGCAGATCACCCTGCCCGAGGCGGCCTTCCTCGCCGCGCTGCCGAAGGCTCCGAACAACTACAACCCCTTCCGCCACCCCGACGCGGCGCGCATCCGGCGCGACTGGGTGATCGACCGCATGGCCGACGACCGCACGATCTCCGCGGCCCAGGCCGCCGAAGCCAAGGCCACGGCGATCTCGCCCTCCCCGTTCCGCCGCGCCGAAACGGTGGCTGGCGGCGAGTATTTCGGCGAAGAGGTGCGGCGCCAGCTGGTCGATCGCTTCGGCGCCGATCGGACCACGCAAGGCGGGCTCGTGGTGCGCACGACGCTCGACCCGGTCCTGCAGGCGGCCGCCGACAAGGCGCTGCACGAGGGTCTGATGCGCTATGACCAACGCCGTGGCGGCTGGCGTGGGCCGGTGGCCCATATCGAGCCCGGGACAGGCTTTCGTCAGAATTGGACGAACGCTCTGGCGACCACGCCTCGTCCACCCGGGATGTTGCCGGAGTGGCGCTTCGCGGTGGTGATCGACACGACCGATGCCGAGGCCCATGTCGGCTTCATGGAGCACACGCCGGGAACCACGATCGTGCAGCCGCGGCTGCTCGCGGTGCAGATCGGCGATCTCGCCTGGGCCAAGCCTGCCAAGGACGGCAAGATCGGCAATACGCCACGCAAAATCGCCGAGGTCATGCAGCCTGGTGATCTGGTGTTGATCGAGCCGGTGGCAGCCGTGGCCGCGCAGGGGCGCACTTCCGCCCGAGCCGAACGCGCCCTGCTGCGGCAGATCCCGCAGGTGCAGGGCGCCCTTGTATCGATCGAGCCAGCGACCGGCCGCGTGGTCGCCATGAGCGGTGGCTGGAGTTTCGAGCTTTCCCAATTCAACCGCGCCACCCAGGCGAGCCGTCAGCCCGGGTCCAGCTTCAAGCCCTATGTTTACCTGACGGCAATGCAAGCAGGGATTTCCCCCTCGCAGCGCTTCCTCGATGCCCCCTTCGTCGTCGACCAGGGCGCCGCCGGCAAATGGCGCCCGTCGAACTTCGAGTTGAATTTCAACGGCCCGGTGCCACTGCGGGTGGCGCTCGAAAAATCGCTCAACCTCGTCACCGTGCGCGTCGCTGACCGCGTCGGCATGCAGGCGGTGGCGGCGAACGCGATCGCCCTGCATGTGGTCGACGACATGCCGCGCGTCCTTCCGGCCGCCCTCGGCGCGGTCGAGACCACGGTGCTGCGTAACGCCGCCGGCTATGCGGCACTGGCCGCCGGCGGCAAGGAAGTGATCCCGACCCTGATCGACAGCGTGCAGGATCGCGACGGCAAAGTGATCTGGCGTGCCCCGGTGGCGTCCTGCCCCGCCTGCGCCGATCCCACGCGGCCGCCGCAACTGGTGGATGACCGCAAGCAGGTGGCCGATCCCGCCAGCGTGTTCCAGCTGGTGACAATGATGCAGGGCGTGGTCAGCCGCGGCACCGGCGCCGCGGCCGGCGTCGGGCTCGGCCGGGCGATCGCCGGCAAGACCGGCACTAGCCAGGACTTCAACGACAACTGGTTCATCGGCTTCACGCCCGATCTGGTGACGGCGGTGTGGGTTGGATTCGACACGCCAACCACGCTTGGCAACAACGAGACCGGCAGCGCAAACGCGGCGCCGGTGTGGCATGACTTCATGGCTGTGGCACTGAAGAATCGTCCGAAGCTGAATTTCGTCACCCCCCCTGGCGTTACGCTGGCAACCTGGGATAGCGGCTCAGGTCAGGTGACTGATGCGTTCAAACAGGGTCAGGTGCCAGGAGCGTCGCTGCCGGTTGGCCCCGCACAGGCGGGTGGTGCCGTCGTCGCTGGCGCATCGGCCGACAGCACGGCCACGGTAAAGCCGCCAACCGCGCAAGCCGCCGGGGTCGACAGCGACATGGGCGGGCTGTATTGACCGCCGCCCGAATGCAACCGCCCCTACGGTAACCGCGCAGCCTGGAAGTGTGAAATGTCCGCCGAATCCGACGCCCTCAACGAACAGATCAAGCAGTCCGTGGCGCTGCTGAGGAGGCATCTTTGACTGGGATGTCGCCAATGCCCGCCTCGAAGAACTGAACCACCGCTCCGAAGACCCCGCCCTGTGGAATGACGCCGCCAAGGCCCAGACCCTTATGCGCGAGCGCAACCGCCTCGCCGCCGGGATCGACGCCGTCCGGTCGCTGGAAACCGAAGTCGCCGACACGATCGAGCTGATCGCCATGGCCGAGGCAGAGGGCGACGCCGACATGATCGCCGACGGCCTGGCGACACTTCGCGCCATGGCCGACGAGGCCAAGCGCCGCGAAATCGAAAGCCTGCTCTCCGGCGAAGCCGACGCCAATGACTGCTACATCGAACTCAACGCCGGCGCGGGCGGCACGGAGGCGCAGGACTGGGCCGAAATGCTAATGCGCATGTATATGCGTTGGGCCGAAAAACACGGCTACAAGATCCAACTGCTCGACCAGAGCGAAGGCGAACAAGCCGGCATCAAGTCCGCCACGCTGCAGGTAACCGGCCTTAACGCCTATGGCTGGCTCAAGACTGAAGCCGGCGTCCATCGCCTGGTCCGCATCAGCCCTTTCGACGCCAATGCGCGCCGCCAGACCAGTTTCGCTAGTGTCTGGGTTTATCCGGTCGTCGACGACACCATCGAAATCGAGATCGACCCCTCGGATCTCAAGGTCGATACCTACCGCGCCTCCGGCGCCGGCGGCCAGCACGTCAACAAGACGGAATCGGCCATCCGCATTACCCACATCCCGTCAGGCATCATCGTCGCTTGTCAGACCGACCGCAGCCAGCACCGCAATCGCGCCACCGCTATGGCGATGCTGAAGGCCCGCATGTACGAGGCGGAATTGCAACGCCGCGAAGCGGTCTCCGCCGCCGTTGAGAGCGCCAAGACCGACATCGGCTGGGGTCACCAGATCCGTAACTACGTCCTGGCGCCCTACCAGCTGGTGAAGGACCTGCGGACCAACGTCGAGAAGGGTAACCCGGATGCCGTGCTCGACGGCGACCTCGATGCCTTCATGGCCGCCGCCCTCGCGGCACGGGCGGGGGCAACGCGGTCGGACGCATCAGCGCAGGCGCAGTAGGTTCCCTGACAGAGACCACTGCGCCAGCCGGCGGGCGGACCTCACTCCCAACGCAGCGCCATCCGTTCCACATTGACATCCTTCCCGAGCGTCACCCGGTTCACCGTCTTCGCCAGGTCCGGCGAGCCCGAGTAGAACGCGAGCACCCGCCCATCCCCCACCGGCGTCGGCCGGTCCCAGTGTCCCAGCGCCACGTAGTCCGCCCCCGTCGCCGCCAGCGCGTCGTCACTGAGCCGCCACGACCGGTGCGACTGCGCCGCCCACTCATCGGGCGCGATATAGTGCCCATGCGCCATCACCACATGCCAGCGCGCCCGCCGCGCCCGCGGCGGATGCAGCGGCGGCATGTCCTCGAAGCTGTGATGCGCCCGCCCGGTGATCTCGAGATCATGCACGGCAAAGCTCAGCGTGTCCGCGTGATCGATGCCGAAGATGTGCACATGCGGAATATCCGCGATCCCCGACCGCCGGAAGATGCAGTTCTCCAGCAGCGGATCATGGTTTCCCGGCAGCATCACCACCGGCATCCCCGCCCCCGCCAGGATCTCCGCGGACTCCCTCAGCACCGGCGCCGACACCCGCGGATTATCGAACGTATCCCCCGCCAGCAGCACCAGGTCCGCGCACAGATCCGCCGCCGTCAGCAGCACCGCCCTTAGCCCACGGTTGCCGCTGTGATGCCCGCCGATATCCGTGTCATCCACATGCACATCCGAGCTGTGCACCAGCACGACATCTCTCACGCCCGCACAACCCGCGTGCAACCCTCGATCCGCTGCCGATCAATCTTCTCCCAGTCCCACTCGATCCCCAGCCCCGACTTCTGCGACGGCACCGCCCGCCCGTCCCGCATCGTCATCGGCGCCGAGGTCAGGTCATCCAACTGCGGGATATATTCCACCCACTTCCCATTCGGCACCGCCGCCGTCAGCGCCACATGCAGCTCCATCAGGAAGTGCGGACACACCGGAATATTGAACCCCTCCGCCATGTGCGCCACCTTCAACCACGGCGTAATCCCCCCGATCCGCGCTGCGTCCGGCTGCACGATCGAGCACGCCCCGCGCTGCAAGTACTCGCGGAAATGGCTGATCGAATAGATCGATTCCCCCACCGCCACCGGAATCGTCGTCGAATCGCACAGCCGCACATGCCCCCCCAGATCCTCCGCCGGCATCGGCTCCTCGAACCAGGCGATATCCGCCTGGGTATACAGCCGCGCCCGCCTTATCGCCTCGTCCACCGTGAACGCCTGGTTCGCATCCGTCATGATCTCGAACCCCCGTCCGAGCTCATCGCGCACCGTCATCAGCCGATCCACATCCTCATGCGCCGGCCGCCCCACCTTGATCTTGCACCCGCCAAACCCCGCATGCCGCGCCCGATGCGCATCCTCGATCAGATCCTCCACGTCGAGATGCAGCCACCCCCCCTCCGTCGTGTACATCGGCACGCTCTCCTGCGCGCCCCCCGCCGCCTTGTGCAGCGGCAATCCGATCCGCCGGCAGCGCAGATCCCACAGCGCCGTGTCCACCGCGCACAACGCCAGCGACGTAATCGCCCCCACCGCCGTCGCATGCGTCGCGAACAGCAGCTCCTTCCAAAGCTGCTCGATCATATCCGCATCCCGCCCGATCAGCCGCGGCGCGAACGTCCGCGCCAGCAGCTCCACCACCGAATGCCCGCCCGTCCCGATCGTATACGTATACCCCGTCCCCACCGCCCCATCGCTGTCGGTAATCCGCACCATCGGCGTCTCCTGCGAGACAAACGACTGGATCGCATCCGTCCTGACCACCTTCGGCTTGAGATCCACCATCAGAATCTCAACCTGCTCGATCCGCGCCATGGTGCTTACCTCCCGAAACGACAAAGCCCGGGCAGAATGCTGCCCGGGCTCCGGTGTCGCAAGTCGCATCGGCCTAGAAGCGAAGCGTTCTTTTTTGAAAAAAAGAACCAAAAAACTTCTGACACGAAGCGGAGCGAAGTGGCGAGGTGAGCGACAGCGGTTCCTCTTGGAACCGCGATAGCGCTCTACTCAACAACCGCTCCCGAATAGCAGAAGTGTTTTTGCTTCTTTTTATTCATAAAAAGAAGTCTTCACTTCCCCAAATGCTTATCAAAGAACTTAGCAATATCCGTAAACGCCTCCTTCGTCTCCGGCGCGTTCATATCGAAGCTGTACTGCGCGTGCGACTGCCCCTCATACACGTTGAGGTCCGCCACCACTCCAGCTCGCCGCAGCTTGCGATGTGTCCGCACCGTGTTCGACAGGAACAGGTCCCTCGTTCCGCTCGTCAGGATCGTCGGCGGAAACCCCGAGAAATCGCCATAGATCGGCGAGATATACGGCTCCTTCAGGTCATGCCCGTTGGCATACAGCTTCGCCGCCCGCCCGAGCCAGCCGTCCCAGGTCACCAGCACGTTGTCGACCCACTCGTTGGTCTCATACGTATCGCCGATCTTGCCGATATCCGACCACGGCGTCCCCGGCGCGATCGCCCCCGGCAACGGCAGCTTCTCGTCCTTCGCCCGCAACACCATCGCCAGCGTCATCGCGCCGCCGGTCGAGGTGCCGAAGATCGCCATGTTCTTCGGCTTGGCCATCTTCACGGCCTCTTTCCACACCGCCATCGCGTCATCCATCGCCGCCGGATACGGCGCATCGGGCGGCATCCGGTAATCCACCGAAATCACCTTGAACCCGCCAAACCCCGCCAGCAGAATCGCCTCCGGCAGCGCCGCCTCGCCAGGCCCGAACACGTAGCCGCCACCATGCACATGCACCAGCAGCCGGTTGCGGTTCCGCGGCGGAATCACCTTCGGCGTGACGACGTAGCTCTTCACCCCGCCAATCACCTTCGCCTCGACGGTGACCCCAAACTTCTCCTTCATCGCCGGAACCCCGGCCGCCCCCAGCTTCGCCCGCGCCTCGATCAGCGCCTTCCATTCCGCCGGCGTCTGCGGATCGGCATTGAAATGCGGCGGATACGGGCTGCCGATCAGCTTCTGCGCCTCGGGGCTCACATCGTTGGTCGGCACCGGGCTCACATGCGCCGGCGACTTCCGCGCCCCCGGCTGCGCATTCGCCGCCCCCTGCGCCGTCGCAAGCTCATTATATCCCGCCGGCTGCGCATAAAGCGGACCGGACAAAGCCGCCAGCATCCCCAGCGACAGCAGGCCGCGGCGAACCGAAATGGCATCGATCATGGGCATCTCCTCCTTGCGCCCGATCGTGACCTCTTGCCGGGCATGCCCCAAGCCTAACGGCCATCCCGACACCCTGTCACCACACACCCTCTTGACCGCCCCCGCCAACCGCGCCCCCATTGCCGCATGACCCGTCCCCTCCCCGTCTGGCGCTCCCTCCTCTACGTCCCCGCCCATGTCGACCGCTTCGTCGACAAGGCCCACACCCGCGGCGCCGACTGCATCCAGCTTGACCTCGAGGACGCCGTCCCCCCCAGCGAAAAAGCCGCCGCCCGCGCCGCCATCGCCCGCGCCGCCCCCCTTGTCCGCCGCGGCGGCGCCGACGTCCTCGTCCGCATCAACGCCCCCCTCTCGCTCGCCGTCCCCGACGTCCAGGCCGCCGTCGTCCCCAGCGTCGACGGCCTCATCATCACCAAGGCCCGCGGCCCCGACCACGTGTGGCTGCTCGACGAGCTCGTCTCCGAATGCGAAGCCAAAGCCGGCCTCCCCGTCGGCAAGCTCTGGTTCTACCTCCTCGTCGAATCCCCCGAAGCCCTCCCCCACGCCGAAGCCATCGCCCGCGCCACCCCCCGCGCGGTGGCCATGAGCCTCGGCGCCGAAGACTTCGCCACCGCCATCGGTGCCGAACCCACCGAGGAAACCCTCGGCGTCGCCCGCTCCCTCGTCATGCACGCCGCCCGCGCCGCCGGCATCCTCTCCCTCGGCCTCACCGGAACCCTCGCCGGCTTCGGCGACGCCGCCGCCTTCCTCGACATGGCCCAGCGCTCCCGCCGCATCGGCTTCGATGGCGCCTCCTGCATCAACCCCGCCCAGGTCGAGCCCCTCAACATCGCCTTCACCCCGTCTGACAGCGAAGTCGCCTACGCCCGCCGCGTCATCGAAATCGACCGCCAGGCCCGCACCGAAGGCCGCGGCGCCGTCGCCATCGACGGCAAAATGATCGACGTCCCCGTCGTCCGCCGCGCCGAACGCCTCCTCGCGCGGTACGACGCGATCCAGGCACGCAAGGCAAGGTAAGCGGGCTCCGCCGGCCAAGGGCATCGAGCGGCTTACGCGGCCTTCGGCCACGGTCCGCTCGATCCCTTGGAACCGACAAACTCTCGCGGCTGGATCACCGACCTTCAGTCGCAACCGCAGAATCCCCCCAACTCCGTCATCGCGAGGAGCGAAGCGACGCGGCGATCCACAGACGCGCGTCTTCGCGCGGCGAGGTAAGCGACAGCGGTTCCGCTTGGAACCGCGATAGCGTTGCCCTCCACCGCCGCACCCCCAAAAAAGAACCCTATCCCCCCAAAAAACACCTTGTATAACTGACAATAGTCAGTTAGATATATCATCTATCATATCCCAGAAGGACCCATGCCCCACCCGCCGACACCCCCCTCCGCGCTCCCCCAGGCAACGGCTTTCGCCGACGCCT
>Ga0164297_10000845_pt1 | contig 35356 bp, 15 predicted proteins | sample GEODES058metaG_FD_113539 | JGI IMG/M metagenome (GOLD analysis project Ga0164297, IMG submission 113539) | Dystrophic lake water microbial communities from Trout Bog Lake, Wisconsin, USA - GEODES058 metaG | ecosystem: Environmental > Aquatic > Freshwater > Lake | place: USA: Trout Bog Lake... | reverse complement strand
CGCCCAGCATCTTTTTTATTAGCCATATATAAAAATTGAAAAAGGCTTCAATTTACGTCATTGAAACCCTTCTCAATTAAATCTTTCAACTATTTTCTACCAACTATTTTTGACCACATTCTCTTTTTTGTTTTGACCCTCCCCCGCTAAATTTCGTTCTTCCGGGAGTTTTTCAGTTGCTCTATATCACGCTGCAATTGCAGCAAAGTTGCCTGCATTGCAGATAGCAATGCTATATCCGCTTTAACCGGCGTTTCTACAATGTCTTCCGTCTCCTCCAGTTTGTCGTCGGCGTCCTTCTGAATTTCTTCAATATCCTCACCTATTTCCTCAATATCCTCACCCAATTCTTCAATATCAGTGCCTATTTCTTCAATACCCTCGCCTATCTCTTCAATATCCTCACCTAATTCTTCAATGTCGGTTCCTATTTCCTCAATGCCCTCGCCGATCTCTTCAATGTCTTCACCAATTTCTTCAATGTCTTCACCCAACTCCACAATGTCTTCCTGAATGATCTCCAGGTTTTCATTGTTCATATTGATAGACATCTGGATAAAAATAGAAAGGTAAATTGCTTCCAACGATACTATAGTGGTCAACACCAGCAGCATACGCTCGAAAGTAACAAAACCCATGTATGGCAACACAAACGAAATAAGGAACAAAATGGTATGCAGCAACACAGATGCTGTAGACCCCACCCATTTAGTGATGCTTGTAGCTCCTTTTACCATTATGCTCCGCTGACTTTCTCTAAGGTCCATGCCATTTACCTTTGCGGTAAAGATACGACTACTACTGCTATGATACCAATAATTAACCTTAACATAAAAAATGAGTAATCCCTAAAAACATGCTTTTATGACCGAAGTCATTTTCTACAAATAAACGCAGCCATTATCCTACTTTTGGTCCGAAAAAACAGAACATGAACGATAGAATAAGCAGCCTTCAGCAAGAATTGGCCCCGTTAAGAGAAAAGCTGTTCAAACATCCGGTATATAGCGCGGTACAAGATCTGCAAGGTCTTAGAATATTTATGAAGCACCATGTATTTGCAGTATGGGATTTTATGTCTTTGCTCAAGTCGCTGCAACAACGGCTCACCTGTACTACTGTTCCGTGGTTGCCGGTAGGTGCACCTTCTACCCGGTTTTTCATTAACGAAATAGTGATAGGCGAAGAAAGCGACGTAGACCATAAAGGCGATCGTGCCAGCCACTTTGAGCTTTACTTAATGGCAATGGAGCAAGCCAAATGCGACATGCAGCCTATTCAATCATTTATCAGTGAATTGATGAATGGTGCCGCGGTTACCGTTGCGTTACAACAACCTGCTATTCCCGATGCGGTCAGAAAATTTACCGGCACCACATTTGAGATTTTGGGTGCGGCACATTTACATACTATTGCTTCTGCCTTTACATTTGGCCGCGAAGATCTGATCCCCGGCATGTTCATTTCGTTTGTAAAAGTCCTCAATGAGCAAAAAAACAATACGATTGGCATCTTTCAATACTATTTGGAGCGGCACATTGAGGTAGATGGAGACCACCATTCGCACTTAGCCTTTGGCATGATGCAGGATCTTTGCAAAGATGATGATAGGCTGTGGCAAGAAGCAACACTGGCGGCCAAGAAAGCACTTGAAGCCCGAATAGCCCTATGGGATGCCATACATGAACAAATTACTCAAAAAAACAAGCACCTAACTGCCATATAACAACGGTCTGCCATAAAACAACTCTCATTACACATTATTTATTATAATATCATATTTGGCCAAAACTATACCTAATAGATAATCAATATGTTTACAATTACTTTATTTTAGTTTTTCAAATAAAACTTATATTTTTGGCTACCTAGCACAATGCAAATATTTAGTTTGGCTTAATGTGGTAACTAGCATGGATACATTGGAAGTTTTATTTGAAAACTTAATTGACCAGATTGAAGACCTTTCATTGGCGTTAATTGATGCTAAGGGCCGAGTCAAATACTGGAGTATAGGAGCAGAGAAAAATTTAGGGTATTTAAAATCAGATTTTTCTGACTTACCAATTTCAAAACTTTTCACAAATGCGGATCAATTTCTAGTAAATCTTGAAAACATTACAGCCGGTACTAGTAAAACTTCAGATTGGAACTGCTGGTTGATCAACAAAATTGGGGAAGCTAAATGGCATCATATTGTATTAAAAAAGCTACAACAGGGCAAACACGAATACCTCATCACATTTAAAGATATCAGCGACCAAAAAGTATCTGAAAAAATAAGCGATCAAATCATAGAAAACGCATTGGATGCCATTGTATGTATCGACCCTACAGGTTGCATTACAGAATGGAATCCAAGCGCAGCAAAAATATTTGGCTGGAAGAAACCGGAGATAATCGGCAAGCTGCTTTCTGATACTATCATGCCATCCAAGCATGCAGCCAATTATCATTCAAAATTAAGGCCTAGCGAATTGATAACGCAAAGCTCCGTTATCAACCAGCTTAATGAAGTTACGGCATTGAAGAAAGATGGTTCCCTGATTACGATAGAGTTGACAGTGGTGCCGTTTGAGCAAAACGGCCCACGCGCTTATTGTGGATTCATTAGAGACATCACCCAGCGAAAGAACAGAGAAACGGAACGGATCAACCGCGAAAAAAGATTCAGGACACTCATAGAAAATGGAGAGGACGTAATCATCACTGCTGATACCAATGGATTGATCAATTATGCTTCCCCTTCAATATATAAAATATTAGGCTACACTGAAACGGAATGTAGTCAAATCCATCTTCAAACGTTAATAGCTTTTGAGGACCGGGACACTATCGTTAATTATTTGTCGACCGCAAATGGTGACCACGTTATTACAGCAAAGGCACCTATACGGCTATTGCACAAAAACGGAAGTTCGCTTTGGATGAGTTTTACTGTAAGTTATTTGCAAGATGACCCATTGATAGGTGGCATAGTATTTAACTTCAGGGACATAACAGACCGGATCAATGCAAACAGGAAAATCAGCGAGCAGGAGAAATATTTTAGGGCTTTGGTGGAATATTCTACAGATATGATCGTGCTCACCAATAAAGAACGTCAGATCACCTACTTAAGTACAGCATTCAAACAGATCACCGGATACACAGATCAAGATGTAATTGGACATACCAGTTTATCATTCATGCACCCTGTTCAGCAGGATGAATCAAAAGATGTTTATGATAAATTGATGAAAAATCCCGGCAAGCCTTTTTTACGCACCAACCGTCTCAGGAAAAAAGATGGCTCATATATTTGGGTAGAGGGTGTTGTGATCAATCTGCTTCAGGAGAATAACATCAATTCCGTGATCACTAACTACCGTGATATTACTGAACGGATCATTTTTGAAGAAAAGATCATTAAGCTCAACAGAGTCTATGCATTTATCAGTCAGATCAATCAGGCTATCGTTCGGGTACAAGATGAACAATCGCTTTTTGAAGAAGTATGTCTGATCGCAGTTGAAACAGGCCAGTTCAAAATGGCATGGATAGGTGAGATAGACAAAACAGCCAAAAAGATAAAACCCTTGAACAGCGCAGGATCTGCTGATAACTACCTGCATGAGATCTCTACAATTTCTATTGAGAACAAACCGGAGGGAAACGGGCCTACCGGTCGTGCCGCAAGAGAAGGCAGGAGTTTTTACACAAATGACATTGCTACCGACCCCATGATGGAGCCCTGGCGTGACCATGCACTTAAAAGGCAATACCGCTCATCAATTGCACTTCCGCTGCGAAAAACCGGGAAGATCACCAATATTCTTACAATGTATTCTTCCATTCAGGATTTTTTTGATGAAGAAGAAATAGCGCTGTTAGAAAGTGTGACAAGCGACATTTCGTTTGCGCTGGATATTTTTGAAAAAGAACGAATGCGCCAGCAAATACAAGACCAGTTAACCCGTAGCGAGACCAGCCTGAAAAAAGCACAGGAATTGGCGCACGTAGGAAGTTGGGAACTGGACTTGGAAACCCGGGCTACACGATGGACTGATGAAGCACGCCGTATATACGGTATAACAGATAACACTGCCGACCCTACAGTTCAGGAATGGATGGAGTTTGTTCACCCTGACGACAGAAAATACGTTGCCGATATTATTGAAGATGCGAAAAGCTCATTAAAAGATGCCTCCTTTACCAACCAGATCATCCGGGGAGACGGCAGCATACGGATCATTCATACTCAAAGTCATTACCAAATTGATAAAAACAAAAAGAATACTATACTATTTGGTGTATTTCACGACGTAACAGAGATCCGTCAGTCAGAAGAGACACTCAAACATTCCGAAGCAAATTTAAGGCAAATAATAGACCTGATACCACACATAATTTTCACACGAGACCTTACAGGCAATATAGTAATGGCTAATAAAAGCTATGCCGAACTTTTTGGCTTAAGTCCTGAAGAATTAGTGAATCGGAACCGCAATGAATTCAATGTGAACGAATCGCACACAGTGCGGCTCTTGGACTTAGACAGGCAAGTAATACAAACAGGCAATACGCTGGTAATTCCTGACGTAGTATTTGAACAACCGAACAAGCCGAAAAGATATTACAATACGATTAAAGCACCATTTACACCGGTCGGGATCAATGAAATAACAGTATTAACGATATCCAACGATGTAACAAATGTGAAATTAGCCGAGATGGAGCGCAATAAAGTGGTAGAAGACATACTGCGCCGGAATAAAGACCTTGAACAATTCTCCTACATTATTTCACATAATCTGCGAGCACCGGTAGCCAATATACTTGGATTGATAGGCCTGCTTCATGAAAATAATAATTCAGAGATCGAACAGCGGTACCTGATGACTGAATTGCAAAATTCTATCATGAAACTTGATACAGTGATCAAAGACCTGAATAACATTTTAAATATTGGCAACTTAAGGAATGAGATCAGAGAGCCAGTTTCATTTGCCGGCATTGTACGTGACATTGAAACCAGCATTGACATGCTCATCAAACAGGAAAATGCAAAGATCAGTTGTAATTTTAATGAAGTTGGTGGCATGACCACAATTAAGAGCTATCTGTACAGTGTATTCCTGAACCTGATCACTAACAGTATAAAATATCGGCAACACCATATAGACCCGGCGATAACGATCAACAGCCATCATACTCCCGAAAGTTTAGTATTGACTTTTCAAGACAATGGTCTCGGATTTAATCTGGAGAAAAACAAGCACTCAATTTTTGGCATGTACAAACGCTTCCATACCCACAAAGAGGGTAAAGGGATGGGGCTTTTTATGGTAAAAACTCAGGTCGAGGCTATGGGAGGCGCTATATCGCTTGACAGCAAGATCAATTCAGGAAGCCAATTCACTATCACATTTCCGAAAGAGAATTAGTACAATATATCTCAGGCAAACCGATTATTTGTTTCATGTCATCTAAAGACAGCTTAATTTCTTCAATGAGCAACGTTTTTCATCCGTTAAAGTGGTAGTTTTTAAAAACGAAATGTCGCTTAGGGCTTTGATTGACCAAGCCGCTTTATTTTGCGCATTTCTAAAAAAATTTCAAATTTTTCAGAAACAATTACTTGCACTTATTGCCGATGTATGATCCTGCATTTTACACTTAGATTACAAGATTTAATTTTATTGAAAAAAAATAAACTGCACAAAATACCCAAAACGCATTAGGGCAGTATCAGTACGGTTCGTCAAGTAAACTTAAAACATCCCCACAGCTTCACTAACAATAAAGAAACTTCCGGTGATCAACAATGCATCTTCAGTACCCATCCGTCCCTGTGCAGCCTGAATTGCTTCTTGTACTGAACCGTATGCAGCACCATTCAATCCATGCGCCTTAGCCATGTGAAGCAGCTCTTTGGCAGGTAAGGCTCTGGGTATGGCTGCATTGCAAAAATAATAGACCGAATCTTTGGGAAAAAGCCGCAGTGCTTCATCCACATCCTTATCTCTAACAAACCCGACAACGATATGCTTGGTGCCGGCCGGCACATACCACCATTGACGGAGTACCTCATACAATCCCGCCGGATTATGGGCCACATCGCATATTATGGCAGGCTCTTTGCTTAGCCATTCCCAACGACCGCGCAGACCAGTAAGTTCCGTAACGTGCGCCATGGCAGCAATATTACCTTCCTGCGTAAGGTTAAAGCCATTATGCGACAACAACTCCAATGCAGTCAATATTGTCTTTAAATTGTGCTGCTGATAATTGCCCGTCAGATCGGTGCGCACGTCCAGAATTGCCATGCGAGCCTTATCCACCGCCTTGTAATAGGTAAACTTGGGATCTTGCCTGACACGAATCATATCCCAAAAATTTTGGGCATAGTGCAACGGACTGCGCTTTGAAATGGAGTGTTGTAAAAACACCGGTTCAGTCTCATCATTCTGCTCGCCGATCACAACCGGCACATCAGGCTTTATGATACCCGCTTTTTCACCGGCAATTTGGGCCAGCGTGTTGCCCAACAAGTCTTTATGATCAAAACTGATATTGGTGATGACTGATAATAAGGGCGTTACTACATTGGTACTGTCCAAACGTCCTCCGAGCCCTGTCTCTATCACAGCTATATCCACGCCCTGATCTGCAAAGTATTTAAAGGCCATCACCACCGTTATCTCAAAAAATGATGGTTTAACTGCCTCGATCACGTCTTTAAGGTCATGCGTAAATTCTACAACCCATTCCTTGCTCACGGGTTCACCGTTGATCCTGATCCGCTCACGGAAGTCGAGCAGATGAGGCGAAGTATAAAGCCCTGTCTTGTAACCACCGCTTTGAAGTGCAGCGGCAATGCCGTGGCTGGTGCTTCCCTTGCCATTGGTCCCCGCGATATGAACCGATCTGAACCGGTGCTGTGGATCGCCAAGCACCGCACAAAGTTTCAGTGTATTGGAAAGATCGGGTTTTAAAGCAGCAGCACCTATTCGGGAGAACATGGGAAGTTTCGCGAAAAGGTAGTCTAACGTTTGGCTGTATGCTGCCTCTAAACCCATTACTGTTTCGTTTTAAACTCAAAAGTAACGTCACCAAACTGTTGAGGTTCAGTGCCGGTACTTTTGCTAAATTTGGCATCGGCCAGTTTTTCCAAAGCTATTTTTGCCAGTTGTGCACTGGTAGCGCTTTTCACAGTCTTGCCAACTATCCTGCCGTCTCTGTCCACAGTAACTCTTATCACCACTTTACCACCCTCACTAAATTCTGCTACAAATTTATTTGGCGTAATTTTTCGTCCCGTAAGCGTATGCGTGATACCCCCACCGCTGCCCGGTGTGCCGGTATAGTTAGCAGCGCCAGGCGTACCACCGGGAACGCCCTGATCACCTACCCCACCTGCAATACCCTCACTCGTACCTTTTTTATCATCGGCAGCGCTGTTACCACCGGCGCCTTTGGCACCAGGATACATATATTTGGGCTGGGCAGGTTTGATTGCAGCCAGCCCGGAGTCGCCAATGACCGGCTTCTTGTTTTTTTCGGCAAGTGCAGTTGCATCAGCATTATCAGCTTTATAAACTTTATCGGTTACGACGGTTTTCGCAGCGGCAGATCGGGCTTTGTATACTACAGACGCCTGATACTCTGCCGGGTCTTTCCTCGACATCGGCTGATCAGTACCGCTGCCTGTTTCGCTATTGCCCAAATTCACTTCAAGGCCGCCTTCGGCAATCGGTTGGGGCTGTGGCACATTGTAATGCAGCAAAAAGAATAGCAACAACAGCAACAAATGCACTCCTATGCTCCACATAAGCGCTTTTTTATCTAAAGCTGTAGGTTGCACAGGAATGGTGATGGTCATTTCGGGATTTTTAAAATTTACACTAAGGTAAAACGATATTTCGATAAAATGATTGCCTGTCCAATGAAAATCAACAAAGCTTTTACATATGAAACATGATACAATAAATGACCCCTACGTCTTTTTAAAGTGTATCACACACTACTGTTGATTTTTTTACTACATTGGCTCAAAATCTGAAACAATGGCGCGTCAAGTTAGCATTCTCGGAGCAGGATTAGTGGGTTCACTGCTTGCCATCATTTTGAAAAAAAGAGGTCATGATGTGACCATTTATGAACGCAGGCCCGACATGCGCAAGAATACCATATCAGCGGGCAAATCCATAAATTTAGCAGTGAGCGAACGTGCATGGAAGGCCTTGGAAATTGCTGGGCTGAAGGAAGAGATACTGTCGATAGGTATACCCATGTATGGCAGGTATTTGCATCAGCCCGACGGGTCTACTGCATTTCAACAATACAGCAAGAACAGGGAGGCGATCTACTCCGTAAGCCGGGGCGAACTGAATAAAAAATTAATGACACTGGCTGAGCAGTATGGCGTGAACATTCAATTTGACCATAAGTGCACACATGTAAACGTTCAGGAAAACGTATTGCATTTTCAGTTGCCCAACCACCTTGAAAAATCGGTAAAAGCAGACCTGCTGTTTGGTGCAGACGGTGCATTCTCAGCCTTGCGAGACAGTATGATGCATATGGACAGGGTATCTTACTCAGCCAACTATATTGACTATGGTTATAAAGAACTATGCATACCGCCATTAGCCAATGGTGAGATGCAGATGGAAAAAAATGCTTTGCACATATGGCCGCGCGGCAATTATATGCTGATCGCATTGCCCAATACCGATGGCACCTTTACCTGTACACTGTTCCTGCCATTTGAAGGCCCCAACTCATTTGAAACATTGACCACCCAGGAGGCTGTAGATGCTTTCTTTGATAAAAACTTTGCAGATGCTAAGGCTATGATGCCAACGATGATGGAGGACTTTTTCACCAATCCCACCAGTTCATTGGCCATATTCCGCATCTTCCCATGGCATTATGCAGATAAAAGTGCACTTATAGGTGATGCTGCGCACGGTATTGTACCATTCTACGGTCAGGGTATGAACGCCGGATTCGAAGATTGTTCGGTATTGGTAAGCCTCATGGATCAGTATGGCGAAGACTGGGCCACGGTACTGAAGCAATACGAAATAAAAAGAAAACCGAACGGCGATGCGGTAGGCGACCTTGCAATGATTAACTTTGTGGAAATGCGCGATAAAGTTGCAGATGCTGCTTTTCTGGAGCGAAAGAAAATTGAGAAAGAATTAGGCAAGCGCTATCCCGAAAAATTTGTTTCGGTTTATGAAATGGTTTCCTTCAGCCATATTCCCTACAACACCGCTTTGCGGTGCATGCAGGCACAGGATGAACTGCTTCAGAAAATTCAAAAGGAAGGCAACTTTTTCGAGCTGATCAACAATAACGACTTTGAACGTAGCCTGCACCAATGGGTCGGAGCCTACCATCAGGGTCTGCAACAACTCGACTTTGGTAATGAAGCCTGAAAAAAGATGGACTATAAAACCTGTTGACGAAGCGCTGGTACAACAGCTATCGGAGATTTTAAATATCAACCCTGTATTATGCCGTGCATTGGCCTTGAGGGGCGTGCGCGATTTTGAATCTGCCCGACGATTCTTCAGACCTGAATTAAACCACCTGCATAACCCTTTCTTAATGAAGGATATGCAAAAGGCGGTGGAAAGGATAACGCTGGCAGCACAAAAAAAGGAACGTATAGTTGTGTACGGCGATTATGATGTGGACGGAACTACCGCCGTTTCATTGATGTACACTTTTTTGAAACAACACTATCCCGGAGATGTAGTATACTATGTACCGCACCGTTACAGAGAAGGTTACGGTATTTCGCGCGCCGGTATGGACTTTGCGGCTGACAATGGCTTTCATTTGGTCATTGCCTTAGACTGTGGTATCAAATCGGTAGAGATGATCGCTCATGCAGCACTCAGGGGAGTAGATGTAATAGTTTGCGACCACCATCAGCCCGATGCAGTATTACCTGCCGCACATGCTATTTTAAATCCTAAGCAAATTGATTGCCCCTACCCATTTAAGGAACTCAGCGGTTGTGGCATAGGTTTTAAACTGGCTTCGGGTCTGGCTATGGCATGGGGCGTTCCGCTTGAAAAAGTATACCAATTTCTCGATCTCACTGCTATTAGCATCGCCAGTGATATTGTACCGATAGACGGCGAAAACCGGGTCTTGGCATTTTACGGGATCAAACGAATAAATGAATCACCCTGCCTGGCCATTGCCACGCTAAAAGAGCTGGCCGGTGTAAAACGCAACCTGACGGTATCTGATCTGGTATTTGTGATCGGACCACGCATTAATGCTGCAGGCCGTATGGATGATGCCCGAAAAGCAGTTGACTTTTTTATAGAGACAGACCCGGATAAAATACATGTTTTAGCCGCTGCACTGCATACCGACAATGATGACCGTAAAGAGGTAGATAAGAATATTACCGAAGAGGCGTTAAGCATGATAAACGACAGTACTGTGCTGCAAAAGCGCAAAAGCACGGTACTGTATCAACCACATTGGCACAAAGGCGTAGTTGGCATAGTGGCATCGCGACTTATAGACCATTATTACCGACCAACCATCGTCTTAGCTTCGTCCAACGATAAAGTAAGCGGATCGGCAAGGTCTGTAGCCGGTTTTAATATTTATGAGGCAATACACGCTTGTGGCGACCTGCTGGAAAACTATGGAGGCCACTTTTTTGCCGCAGGTCTTACCATAGCCCCGGACAATGTTCAAGCCTTTGCTGACCGGTTTGAGCAAATAGTTTCAGAACGCATTACTGCTGAGCAATTGGTGCCCGAAATAGAAATAGACGGTGAAATACCTGTGAGCCTGATCAGACAACCGTTTTATAACATCATCAAACAATTTGAACCTTTTGGCCCTGCCAATATGAAGCCTGTATTTGTATCACGGCTCATGACAGATTATCAGGGTAATTCTCGAATAGTAAAGGATGCCCACCTGCGATTAGTGGCCCATCAGGGTACCGGTACCGTGGTGGAAGGGATCGGCTTTAACATGGCGGACAAATATGAAATAGTTGCCAATGGCCCGTTTGATGTGGTGTACAACATTGACGAAAACGACTACAATGGCACCTGCAAATTGCAGATCAGGATACTGGACATAAAAAAGAGTATTTGATAGTTTACGTCATTTTATACGTATTGGCCGTACACCTTTCCAGTTGAATATCGCTAAAAGTACTAGCCTAATTAAAATAGACATGCATAGACAATTGGCCAATGCGTAAAACTGCTTCGTGCCCAGCAGTGACCAAAATTTTATAATAGCTTAATGATGCCCTACCGGCGGGCATTCATCATATAATGTTGCAATTTTTCCCGCTATAAATGATGTATAGGATGCAAATAACGCGCACCCTTTAGATCGGTGTGGTAATCGTTCTCAACCAAGTTTCTGTTAATTGCATAAAAAAGCCCGCCAACAATAGTCAGCGGGCTATTTAGCGTTTATTACAGTATTTATGCGTTCACCAATGCCTTTGGCGCTGCAGAACGGATCTCTTCATTTGCCTGAGCGGCATATTTTTCAAAGTTCTTGATGAACAAACCTGCCAACTCATTGGCTTTCTTATCGTAAGCTTCTTTGTTTTCCCATGTATTGCGCGGAGAAAGGATCTCAGCCGGAACACCCGGAACAGATGCAGGCATCAATACACCAAAAACAGGGTGTGCATCATAACCTACATTGTTCAGTTCGCCCTTCATAGCTGCAGTGATCATAGAGCGGGTATAGCTCAATTTCATGCGCTTACCGGTACCATAAGCACCACCACTCCAGCCGGTGTTGATCAGCCATACGTTGATATTTTTGTCAGCATCCAGTTTCTTACCCAGTAATTCGGCATACTTGGTTGGGTGCAGCGGTAAGAACACACGACCAAAACAAGCTGAGAATGTAGTTTGTGGTTCTGTTACACCCACCTCTGTGCCGGCTACCTTGGCGGTATAACCACTAATGAAGTGGTACATGGCCTGAGCCTTGGTGAGCTTAGAAATTGGTGGAAGAATTCCAAATGCATCGCATGTGAGGAAGAATATATTTTGAGGTACACCGCCGTAAGAAGGTTCTTTGGCATTCGGTATATAATCGATCTGATAAGCAGAACGAGTATTCTCTGTAATACTTGCATCTGCATAATTAACACTATTGGTACCCGGGAAAAACTTGATATTTTCCAACAAAGTACCGGGCTTGATGGCAGCATAGATCTGTGGTTCTTTTTCAATAGACAGATCAATACATTTCGCATAACAACCACCTTCAAAATTGAATACTGAAGTAGCTGCCCAACCGTGTTCATCATCGCCTATAAGTGCTCTTTCCGGATCAGCGCTCAGGGTAGTTTTACCGGTACCACTAAGGCCGAAGAACAATGCAACATCACCATTAATGCCTTCATTGGCAGAGCAGTGCATGCTTAAAACGCCATGATTGTGTGGTAAAACGAAGTTCAGTACACCAAAGATACCTTTCTTCATTTCGCCGGTATAAGCCGACCCACCGATCAAAATGATCTTACGGGTAAAGTTTACTGCTGTAAAATTGCCCTGACGGGTATTGTGAACCTCAGGAGTAGCCAAAAAACCCGGCGCCTGAAGGATCAACCATTCATGATTTTGAGTACCTATTTCTTGCTCTGTGGGACGTAAAAACAGATTGTTGCAGAACAGGTTGGCCCATGGGGCTTCGTTCACTACGCGGATATTAAGGCGGTAATCGGGATGTGCGCAGGCATAAGCGTCGCGAACCCAAACTTCTTTGCCCGCCATATAAGCGCACACATCCTTGTATAATTTGTCAAATGATTCAGGCGACATGGGGATATTTACATCACCCCAATCTACACTTTGCTCAGTGATCGCATCCTTTACGGTAAATTTATCTTTAGGAGATCGTCCGGTAAATTTTCCTGTATTTACACAAAGTGCGCCGGAGTCATTCAGCGTACCCTGACCCAATTCCAAAGTCTTCTGCACCAGAGCGTCCGGAGAAAGGTTCCAATGCGCTGTTCCAACGTTGAGCCCAATTTCAGATAAACTGAAAGCGGGATTCTTTTTGCCAAATTCTTGCATAATATTCAGTTTTTTAATTTAATTCGGACTGCAAAAATAATATTCCTACCCTGAAATTAGCGTGTTTTGTATCAAAAGCTAAAAAATAAAATTATATTTAATCGGTAGGAATGAATAATGTTTTCATAACCAATATGCCCAACAGCCTTTACGTCAATCCAACACTAACTAATTCCTCCAATTAACGTTGTGGAGAAAATCGCCGCCAAACACATTAATCCGGTTATCTCGTACAGCCTGAATGGTCCATTATACAGCCATCGGCTTACTTTTTCGCTCGCCTATTTGTTGACGCCACATGGCATAATACAACCCTTTTTCTTCAATTAAAGATTGGTGGGTACCCTGCTCTATAATACCGCCCCGCTCCAAAACATATATTTTGTCGGCATGCATAATTGTAGACAGACGGTGCGCGATCATAATAGTAATATGTTGCCGCTTTGAGGTCACTTCCTTTACTGTCTGCGATATTTCTTCTTCTGTCAGCGAATCTAACGCCGAAGTGGCTTCGTCAAAAATGATCATATTGGGTTTGCGCAACAATGACCGGGCAATGGAAAGCCGTTGGCGTTCACCGCCTGAAAGTTTCAAACCACCTTCGCCTATCAGGGTATCCAAACCTTTTTCTGCGCGTTTCAAAAGATTCTGACAGGCTGCCATATTCAAAACGTTTTGGATCTCTTCCTCGGTTGCGCCGGGATTAACGAACAACAGATTTTCCCTGAGCGATCCTGAAAATAATTGCGGATCCTGCGTTACGAGTCCAATCTGACTACGCAATTCCTCATAATCAATTTTTGAATCTTCGTGTCCGTTGTAAAGTATCTTGCCGCCACCGGGATGGTATAAACCTACCAAAAGCTTTACCAATGTAGTTTTGCCACTGCCAGAAGGCCCCACAAAAGCGATCGTCTCGCCCATGCGAACTTCAAACGATACATCTTCCAACGCCGGCTTCATAGCATGGTTGTGAGAAAATGTTACATGGTCGAATTTTACATTAGATATATGATCGATCTGCTCTGGATTTTCCGGCACAAACTCCACTTCCTTCGACATGAGTATTTTCATATTATTCAATGATGCCTCTGCCTCCCGATAAGCGATGATCACATTGCCCAACTCCTGTAAGGGTCCAAAAATAAAAAAAGAGTAAAAGATCAATGTCAAATATTGACCGGGCGTAATGGACTGACGGTAAATAAAATACAACAAAAATCCAATGATCACTTGACGCAAAAGATTCACGAAAGTGCCCTGAATGAAGGACATGGTCCTGATGCTGCGCACTTTTTTAAGCTCTAAACCTAATATCTTGATGGTCGTGGCATTCAAACGCCTTATTTCCTGATGGGTAAGCCCCAGGCTCTTGATCAATTCAATGTTTCGCAAAGATTCGGTAGTGGAACCGGCGAGTTGGTTGGTTTCCTGAACGATCTTCTTCTGTACCGACTTTATGCGCTTACTCAATACATTCATCAGCATGCCCAGCAGCACCGCACCACCTATGTAAACAACCGGTAGCCATACATTGAGCGAAACAGCATAAATGATCACAAAAACAAGCCCTATCAACGTAGGAAACAACAGGTTAAAAAAAGAAGTAATGAATTTTTCGCAATCCAGCCGCACTTTCTGCAATATGGATAATGTTTGTCCACTGCTTTGATCTTCAAAATCTTTGTAGGGCAGCCTCAAAGAGTGTTTCAGCCCGTCGGTATACAGATTGGCACCCGATTTTTGAATGATCACATTAACGGTATAGTCCTGAAAATTTTTAGCGATGCGAGATATCATTGCTACACTGATCAACAGCCCGATCATCCCTGCAGCACCCTCAAGGTATTGGACGAGTGTACGGGGTATCTTTCCTTCTTTATCAACTGTAAACGGGTGATTCACAAAACGATCAAGTAAATTACCCGCAAGCATTGGATCTAACAGCGAGAAAACCTGATTGATGGCCGCCAAAAGCAACGCAATGAAGATCAGCGTTTTATATCGCTTCAGATATTTCATCAATAAATTCATACGGGCAAATATAGAGCTATATCATACAACTTACGTAATAGCCTCATTAACTGTAGTTATAGGGTACTATCTATATTTTTCATTGCCGGTACAGTGCACTTAGCATATCGCCAACAAGTTTGTCTATGGGCAATGTAAAAGTGTCAGTAGTGATTGTACTAATTGGCAACCAAAACGATTTCTCTCCCGGCACCAGATTTGTAAATCTCTCTTGGTATGGTGCAGTGACCAAATAATAAATGCTGATGATCTGCGTACCGTCAAACACCGAACGCTGAAAAAAATCCGTAGTATACAAATGGTCCAACACCTCAATATCAATGCCTATTTCTTCTTTCCATTCCCTTACCAGACAGTCTTTCAAGCCTTCGCCCCACTCTAATCCTCCTCCCGGAAATTTTCGCACTACCATGCCTCTGAAATGCTCTTCATTGACCAAAACAAATTGTTCATGGATCCATATGCCGTACACTCTGATATTGAAAACTTCGGCCATTGTTATTACTTTTTGGAACTGTAAAAATGCATGAAAATATTGTAAACAGTGCATTTCAGCCCACTATAAATTTTCTTATCGGCTCATTGTTATTTAGATCATAGCAACCAACTTTGTGCAAAAAAACATGATTTTCGCTTACAATTTGATCCATTTGTTAATTGGTAGTTTATCAGTTGTTATTGACATGTTTTTGTGCCTCATAAATTGTTATGGTGATTCTATTCTATCATATTATTGCATCGTATTAACAATACAAGGTTGTAAAAAAACAAAACACAGTTTATGAAGCGCACCTTTATTTTTACGATTATCTTGGTTTTAACGATCCTGACGCGCAATAGCATAGCGCAAAACATTATCACATTTGCGGGTAATGGCACAACTGGTTTTAGCGGCGATGGCGGCATGGCCACTGCGGCAGACATGAACAGCCCATACGGAATAGCTCTGGATGGCGCAGGCAATGTATATATAGCTGACGGAAACAATCAAAGAATTCGCAAAGTGAACGCTTCAGGTGTGATCACCACTATAGCCGGCAACGGAACTTCCGGTTTCAGTGGTGATGGTGGCGCTGCAACTGCTGCCCGCCTTAACTACCCAAGTGGTGTAGCTGTTGATGCAGCAGGTAATATTTATATAGCAGATGCCAGCAATCAACGCATTCGCAAAGTAAACACATCAGGTATCATGTCTACTATAGCAGGTCGTGGTATTATGGGCTTTAGCGGCGATGGCGGTGCAGGTACTGCTGCAGAATTGGATTATCCACGCGGTATTACTGTTGATGGTTCGGGTAATGTATACTTTGCTGATCAATTGAATAATCGTATCCGTAAAATCAGTTCTACCGGTATAATTTCTACAGTTGCAGGCGATGGCACTTCCGGCTATTCAGGCGATGGTGGCCCTGCAACAGCAGCCGGATTAAATTCCCCTGCCGGAGTTGCAATAGACAATTTTGGCAACCTGTATATAGCAGACGAGTCCAACCAAAGGGTTCGTATGGTCAGTGCATCTACCGGATTTATATCAACAATAGCCGGCACCGGAGCTTATGGATCTGCCGGTGATGGCTACCCTGCCACCATGGCGGAGGTATATTTCCCGAAAAGTGTTGCGGTAGATGGTATTGGCAATGTGTATATAGCCGATGAAATGAATAACAAAATCCGCAAGGTAGACCCTACCGGAATGATGTCGACCTTTGCTGGCAATGGTACAGGAGGATATAGCGGCGATGGCGCACCTGCCACTGCAGCTGAGCTCGACGAGCCTTGGTATGTGGTATCTGATGCCAAGGGCAATGTGTTCGTTGCCGATAACTATAATGATCGGGTACGTATGATCGGTTTTTACAATTATACCCCTCATTTTGTGAACGGCACTGCTACTACAGTGAATACATGCGAAAACACTGCGGGTATATCTTTAGATTCAACATTAGCGATCATAGACAGCAACTTTGGCCAAACAGAAACATGGACTTTAATTTCAGCACCTGTTAATGGCACTGCTGTAACTGCTTACAATACGCTTTCTACCGGATCAGTGATTTACGCTGCGGGTGTTTCCTATACGCCGGCCACAGGATTTTCGGGCACTGATTCATTTCAGGTACAGGTATCAGATGGTACCGCCACTGCCATAATAACAGTTTATGTAATTGTTACCCCTGCACCTAATGCAGGTTCTGTTGAGATCACCGGTAATATTTGTCAGGGCACTACTGCTACATTGAGTTCTACAGCTACAGGAGGCATTTGGAGTGTTACCAATGGTGCGGCTTCTATATCCGGCACCACACTTACCGGCGTTGCCGGTGGCACCGATACGGTAATATACAAGGTAAGTAACGCATGTGGCACAGCCATAGCCTCACAGGTGATCAATGTAATGAATACAGTGACCCCAACCATCACTATCAATACCACTGCTACAACTATTTGTTCTGGCACATCAACTACATTTACTTCCACCATAACTAACGGCGGCACAACCCCTGCCTATCAATGGATGGTGAACGGCATTACTGCCGGAACAGGCAGCAGCTTAACAAGCAGTTCATTGACGACCGGTGACGTAGTTACTTGTAATTTGAGCAGTAGCGCACAATGCCCTACGGCATCTACCGTAACATCAGGTGGCATTGCTATGACGGTTAATGCATTGGTTACGCCAGCCGTAACGATCGTAGCATCTGCCGACACACTTTGTACGAGCGGCTCAGTAAGCTATAATGCAACAACAACCTATGGTGGCACTACTCCTGTCCTCACTTGGTATGTATCAGGCAGTGCGGTAGGTACCGGTAATTCATACGCATATACACCTGCCAATGGAGACATCGTCACTTGTCAATTGACCAGCAATGCAGCGTGCGCAGTAAGTGACACTGCCAACAGCAACAACATTACAATGATCGTGTATAGTGAATCAGCCCCCGCTATCAATGTTACTTCAACTGTTGACTCGATTAATTACAGCGGTCAGTACATAACTTTCAATGCAGCCACTGCACCAGGCAGCGTCAGCTATCAATGGTATTTGAACGGCAGTCCTGTTACCGGAGCAACCGGCGCTACATTTACTACGCCAATCTACGCTACCGACACCGTCTATTGTGTAGGCACGGTTGTAACACCTTGTCACAATGTACTGTCATCTACCAGCAATGCCGTTACCATATATGCTAAGTATCTCGGCGTAGCTCCGATTGCTAATAACTTTTCTCAAGTCGCCTTGTATCCAAATCCGAACACTGGCTCATTTAATGTGAGCGGCACAGTTAACGATGCTTCGCCAGCAACCCTGACAATTTATGATATGTTAGGTCACGTTGTTTACAACACTATTTCAGACGCGGTGGACGGCAAGATCGATCAACATATTGATATGCCGGCAACTGTCAGTGGCAATTACATTATGCACATAACTACTGCCAATAGCACAGCAACTATCAATTTTGTTGTGAACCGATAGACCGAAAAAATATTTAAATACCAATTGTGTTTCTCTCAACGCTCCCCTCTCCCGTAAAAAGGAGAGGGTTTTTTTATGCTTTTTCGCCCTAATCCTCACTGGATACTATGATCTCACTGCCCTCAAACTTTCTGGTTTCAAGATTGTAACGATCGCCTTGCGACATGATATGAACTATAATATTCTCTACCGATATAGGCGACCCAAAAGAAATATCGGCAATATTATTGTATTCAATGTTTTTACCATCAATGATCACCACACTACCCGAACCTATCGCCTTTAATATATGCCCTTCAGATACTATAACACCTGTGTCTTCACCTAATCCAACGCCAATTGCACCGGGCTGTGCAGCCACTGCCTGTGCCAGGCGGTTAAATCTGCCCCTCTTATCAAAATGGGTATCGATGATCACATTTTGAAGAAAACCCAAGCCTGTTGTGATCTTAACCTCACCCTTCAAATGCGCCAAAGCTGCATTGCCTTCATAGATCATGGTGCCACTCATAGCCATGGCTCCTGCACTGGTGCCGCCTATCGGAAAATGCTCTGTCTCATACTTGTGTTTCAGAATATCCAGAAAGTCCGTCCCACCGAAAATTGAAGTTAGCCTAAGTTGGTTCCCGCCAGAGAACATAACACAGTTACATGCCCTGAGCCGTTCTAAAAATTCTTTGTTGGCAGTATCCTCTCGATTTCTGATACGCAGGTGTCCAACATTATTACAGCCTAATTTCTGAAAAGCATCTATGTAATTTTGCGCCACTTCATCCGGAATAGACGAAGCCGTTGTGATCACTTCAACATGAGGGTCTTTATTCGAAATAAGACTTACAATATTCTTGAGGATGCCAAGTTCAAAAAAATTTAGCCTGTTCCGCTGTAGTATTCCTTTTTCCAGATCAGTGCCTTTATCTTCCGCTCCACCTACTGCTATCAAATGCCCCTTGGGATGTGTCATCCTGAAAAATTAAGATAATATAAAATAAAACAAACGGCAAAAATACATGAAAACAGCTAAAAACCGGCAGCTTTGATACCGCTGTGCATAACGTGTGTATTCAATTTATTCGCTTGGTGTTTATTGCTTTGGCAGCGCTCCGTAATTTTTAAGCAGATCATGCAGCAACGCTATTCGGTCCGCCATCATCAGATCATTCGCATCTTTACCCACTGGAATATCAAAATTGAGGGCAAAGAAATAAGGATAGTACCTCACATCTGTTTGATTCATAGAACCCTTTTGTTCTTTCACATTCTGTATTCGTTCCGCAAAACCAACTATCCAACATACTGTCTTGCCGCTGTCATTGCCGGTCCCCGTTTTATAATACAAGTTATATTCGGGCGTCTGCTCCCGCAACATTAAATTCTTTACTATTCGTTGTGACCGTTCTGAAAAACCGGGGATCTCAGCAAAATAAAGCCGTTTCAACAAACCTAATTCTTCATCGGCCGATATTTTCAAGGTATTATTCAACCAAAATTCATCTATTTTGCCGCCCATAACTTTGTTTCCATAGTTGGCAGTATCAATATACTTCCTCATTTTATCATACCCTATTCTTCTGGCAATCTCCTGATAATAAGGAACACAGCTTACTTTGAACGCCTCAATCATATTCATATCCTTGTTCCATTCTTCACGACGCGGCACACTATCCCATTTTATCACCAACTGATCATCAGGTGCCACGGCAGTTTCTAACGCCACCAACGAATTAAATATTTTAAAAGTTGACGCAGGCAGGAACCTTTGCAGGCAGCGATCTTTGTTATAATAATGGATGGTTTCATGGGTATGGTCGCGCATTATAAAACAACCATTCTTTATGCCATATTTAGTAAAAAAGGGTTCCCATTCCGGATGATCTTTGATACGGGTCTGAGTGCAGGAAGCGATCATCGCTATCATTGCAATTAAAAATATTAATTTTTTGTTCATTGTGTGATCTTATACAGCGCAAAAGTAACGGATGTTTCGTAAAAAGACCGAAGACAATGAATATCGGGCAATAAATCACACATATAGTAAAAACAACAACCCCACCGAAGATCGGCAGGGCTGTTGTTTATTTTTTGGATTCGGAATGATTGTCCTATTCTTTAACCAAACGTTCTACTACTTTGTCATCACCTGAAACCAATTCCATCATATACATTCCGGCAGCAAATCTGTCGAGTGATATAGTAGCCTTGCCACTTTGCAGTACACCTAAATTTTCGCTGTAAATACATACACCGGAAATATCGGTAACTCTGAGTGATGTGTTGGCTTCCTTGGCATTGTTGAAGGCAATTGTAACTTCGTCTGTAGCAGGGTTAGGAGTCATTGTAACCTGAATAGCTCTTGGAGCAGCAACTTGCGCTACAGCAGTAGTACCCATTACAATTTCAAACCTCTTATCACCCTGTGTCTTTACATCGTTTGTTACGCTGAAGTTGTATTCAACACCGTCTTCAAGCTTAGTGAATGTGTTCAGCAGTATATCGTGCAGATACATATCATTACCAGGAACTTCAGTGTAAGCATCAACTTTGATGATGTAATCCTGAGCAACATCGCTAAAGAAGCCAAGTGGAATAACCTTTCCGGCGCTATATGGACGAACGTCTGCAGAAAGTTTAGTATTGTCTGCTGACCAGCTATAGAAATTAACATCAGGATTAACCGGCTTGCCACCATCCAGCTTTGCATCTTCACCATCTGTACCTTCGTCATTCATGCTAACATACCATGAATCGTAAGGATGATAATTAGCATCGTAGATAGACAGCATAGAGAACTTAGGTATAGTCCTTAACACTCCACCAATAGTTGATACTGTGTTTGCCTTGTTGCTCTCTGTAAAGTTCAGATATACAGGAGTAACTGAAGCAGAAGTTGCTGCGCGAACCTGGAACGATGAGTTAGGTTGCAGATAATATGGAGAACCTATTGTTATGTTTTGGTATGCACCTGCGGTACCAATGTAAGGATTCCACACATAAAACAATGGGCCAAGAATACCACCAGCGGCTGATGCATTGCTGATAATAGTTCCGATATCAACCGGTGATGGATAAGGGTTACTTACTTGATTATAAGCCTTACCTGCACCGTAGTTATAGATAGGAATATTGATATTTCCTGTATTGATAGTACCCCATTGGCTGATCGCTGATGCTGAAGGAGTGTAGTTTGTGCCACCCAATCCTTGACCCTTAGCGCCTCTTTCCATGATACGGATACCTTCATAGGGCATAACAAAGTTGCTATCTGTTGGAGTCAGTGTTGCATTTGGAGTTGCAGTGAGGAATGGAATCCATCCCGGATCAGAGGTCAGCGCTGCATTTGCACAATGATTGTCATACCAGAAAGCTGAAGCAGCATTTGTAGTAGTAGAGGTAAATCCATTTGCACTGCCACCCTGACCGGTGATATCAATACTCTTTTCCAATTGACTCAATGGAATATTATTTGAGAATGGATGACCCCAGAACCTGTAAGCCCTGCGACCGCTGCGGATCCACTGTTTCATGATCACGTTACCGGTGATAGAACCACCCGCAATTTGACCGATGTTACCTGAAGTACCGTTTGAGTCAACAACCACTACCAATGTTCCATTAGTATTGAAGTTACCATCAACCATTGTCAGCATTCCGTTCAACCACAGTGTATCAGAAGAGCTTGCAATGTTCACTCCGGCAGCATTGTTGATCTGCAGGTTAGTAATATTGCTTTGACCGCTCAGCGTTTGGGCAACTGCACCACCTATATTCACCAGACCGTCGCCGGTAAGGTTACCATCATTGTGCATATTACCGTTTACTGTAAGTACGCTACCACCATCCATGGTCACAGTTGCACCAGCTGCTACAGTAAAGTTTCCTACTGTACCGGTTGCAGATGATCCGATAACCGGTGGATTAGCTGTTCCTGAAGGAATGTAAACATTGTTGGTAGCTACCGGTACAAAACCACAACCCCAGTTAGTCGGAGTGTTCCAGTCGTTGTTGGTAGTACCTTGCCAGTTCTGCGCCAATGGATTCAATGTAGCCACTGTATCAAATGTGCTTACACATCCGCTGGCATTGGCACTGATCAAAGTTACATTTGTTGGATTGGTAATAGTACCAACCGAAGCTGTATAAGAACCACCTGCACTCAGTGTAGCGCTGGTAACAGAACCTAAACTTACACTATAAGTGATAGCAGCATTAGGTGTACCATTGAACGTTACATAAGCAGGATAACCTGTACATACATTGTTTGCAGAAGCAATCGAAGCATTAGCACCCGGCATAACAGTCACACTAAAAGTGTAAGCAGGTTCGCTGGTACAAGTTGATCCGTTTGATACGGTAAGATTACCTGTATAGGTGTTTGCAGATGCACCACCGGGGATTGCCAGAACGATAGGAGTTGCAGGTAAAGTTGCACCGCTAACGTTTGAGAAGCCGGCTGAAGATGCAGTTGCATTCCATGTAATGTTATATACATTGGGGCTACCGGTTGTGCCTGAATAAGTCAGGTTATCGGTTGTGGCCGGAGGACAAACCTGAGCCGGAGTACCTAATGTAATTGTAGGAGGATTACTGAAAGTCACTGCAGATGTAGTTACCGGTGTCATAACGCAACCGGTATTGGCTGCATAAGTCAGCGCCAGGCTATATGATCCCGATGAAGTAACTGAAGGGTTGTAAACTGCAGCCAGCGTACTGGTTCCGGCAGTTAACGTTCCGGAGTTACTGAAATTAGAACCATCTGATGCAATTGGACCTGCCCAAACTGCTGTTGCATTGCCTGCTCCACCTGTTACAGTGCCACTCAAAGAAAGTGGTGTACCCGTACAAATGTTAGTAGTTGACGGACTTACTATTGCAGAAGGCTGAGCAACAACTGTAAGTGTGTTGGTACTCATTGCAGTACAGCCTGCGCCGGTCATATTTGCCGTAACAGTATACACATAATTACCTGTTCCTGCAGCTCCCGGAGTAACGGCTAACGTATTAGAAGTTACGGTACCAAGAGTATGAGTAGACGATGTAGGATCTTCGTAAGTCCAGATATATGAGGCTACTGTACCGCTACCACCTGATGTTGAACCCACGGTGAATACCGAATTACCACCATTACAAAGTTCACTAATGCTTGGAGTAATAGTACCCGCAGTAGGCTGAGCGCTTACTGCTACATTAATGTTCTGAGATCCGCTACATGTGGTAGTAGGATTTGTAATGGTGATACGTCCGGTATATACATTTGATGCTGCAACACTGCTGCCTACACCCAGTGTAAGTGGCGATGCGCTCAGCGTTGTACCAGTAGACACATTGGTAAAGCCCGCAGTAAGTGCTGCTGCATTCCACACAAGACCATAAGTTGTAGGAGCACCGGTCACTGTATAGATCAACGGAGCCGTAGTTGCACCAACACAAACAGTAGGTGTTACAAAAGCTGTCATTGCAGGACCATCATTTACACTCACAGTACCCGTAGTTAACGGAGCAATGCTACAACCTGTTGCTGCAGGGTAAGTGAATGCCAACGTATAAACACCGTTTGAAGTTTGACCTACAGTAGGTGAATATGTTGGGCTGAGGCTTGTTGATGAGAAATGTGAACCATCGCCTGCCAAAGGACCTGCCCATGCATAAGTTGGTGTACCTACGCCACCGGATACTGATCCGTTAAGGCTAAGTGAACCTGCTGATGTACAGATCTGAGTAGTTGATCCGGAAACCGGAGTAACTGATGCAGTAGGTTGTGCCACCACGGTGTAAACCATAGTAGTAGCGTTTCCTACGCCACAACCACCAAGCGGCTCAGACACTACTACACTGTATGTGTAGGCACCGGCACCGTTTGAAGGTGTGATGGTAACAGTATTTGCGCTGGTTGAACTTAAAGTGTGCACTGAACTTGACGGATCAGTATAGCTCCACTCATAAGTTGGAGTAACGGTTCCAGAACCGCCGACAATAGAGCCTGCAGTAATAATGGTAGAGCCACCATTACAGATTGGATTTTGTGCGGCGGTAAGCGATGAAGCTTGAGGACCGTTTGAGGTAGTCACAGTTACGAAGCTCACATTACCTGAAGGACATTGGCTGAATACGTCGTTGGTATTCACACCATATGTGGTAGTTGAAGCCACGCCAACTGCAGTTGGGTAAGCGATATTAGAACTTGTAAGATAAGTAGAAGGCGACCAAAGGTATGTAAAGCTTGGAGTAGCAAATCTCCAACCTTCACCTGCACCACTTACTTGATAATTAGTATTATTTTGATTGTTAACAGTTACAGCTTGTGTACCACCTGCATTTTGCACACCGCAAGTCATGTTAGCCGAAACTGCACTACCAACCATCAGATCGATTGAATTAGTAGATTCATACATGATTATTTGACCTGAGTTAGTGCCCAAACCGTCAGCAACATTATTATAACTGATGACAAACTGACGGAAAGGGGCAGTACCTGTTGTACCATATGTAATGGAACCGGATGACAGATCCAGATTGTTCCAGAACAAAGCGATCATAGGCAATGCACCTGCAGTGCTTGGAGCAGATGTTGATGGAAGTGCCTTAGCGGTTGAGTTGTCTGTAGACACACCTGATCCGAAAGTAACATAACCATTTACATCAATATACACTGTAGAATAGTAAGTACCATAGAAATCAAATGAGAATGGCATTGCTACTGATACATATCCATCGTCATAACCACCGGTCCACGCAGATGAACTTGTAAGTGTAGCTGAAGGAGTAAAGGTAACCGGAGCATATGCGATCGGATAATTTTCGAAAGCTGTAGGACCAACAACTGTTGCAGAAACGGTTGACGAACCACCTGCGCAAATAGTGGCAGGTGAAGCGCTGGTTGTCACATTTAGAGTTGTGTCTACAACCACAAAAGTAACAGCAGATTGAGTACAGCCACTTTGAGTAGCTACAAAGCTATACAAGCCAGAACTACTTACCATTCCACCGCCGATCACCGGATTCAAAGAAGCACTGGTGAATCCGTTAGGACCGGTCCAGGAATAAGTAGCACCCACAGAATTAGCTATGGTTGCGGCCAAATTAATGGTGCTGCCTGCGCAGTATGGGCCTGCATTAGTAGCGGTAATACTTGTTCCGCTAACAGTGAATGATTGTGTAGCTGCAGTACCGCAACCGGTATTATATGTAATGATAGCAGTACCGTTTCCTACGCCTGTAACCAAACCTGTTGAGGAAACTGTTGCAAGTGCCGGATTACTAGTACTCCAAACACCACCGGTAGTGATGTCATAGAGAGATTGTGATCCACCAACGCACGAAGTCAGCGTACCGGCTATAGGTGCTGGAGATGAATTGTCTATTACCAATGATTGGGTAACTGTGCACCCGCCTTGAGTATAAGACACTGTAGTGATACCAACTGCATAAGCCGAGCTGAATATGCCGGTCGACGCATTTATAGTACCATAGGTAGTCGGAGTATTGCTCCATACGCCACCTGAAGTAGTGTTGGAGAATGTGCCGGTTGCAGGATATATACACAATTGTGCCGGACCGGTGATTGAAGCTGGTGACTGATTAACAGTTATTGTCGCAACTTTTACAGCACCACATAATGTTGTATAACTAACAGTTGCTGTACCCGGAGCTATACCTGTAACTACACCTGAAGAATTAACTGAAGCATACGAAGAACCGGATCCAATTGACCATGTTCCGCTGGCAGGAGTTGCAGTAAGTGTGTAGGTAGCACCTGTACAAACAGAGGCTGTAGCCGGAGTAACTGTAGGTGTAACATTAGCTCCAACTGTTACATAAGTAATTGCAGGGCTGCTGGTGCATCCGTTACCGGGATAAGTTACGGTAAGGCTATAATAACCACTTGCAGTTGCAGCTGTTGTTACAGATCCTACGGTTGATGCAGTTGCAGAGCTAGTATATCCACCGGGGCCATTCCAGGTATATGATTGCATAGTACCGGTACCGCTGGTTGTACTTCCTTCAGACAGGGTAACTGTACTACCTGCACAAGCGTTTATCGGTGTTGCAGCCGCAGAACCTGCTGATGGAATTGAATTATCAGTAACTGTAACAGCTGTACGTGGTGAAATACATCCACTATACACTTTCCAGTTATAGAAGAAATAGTAACCTGTATAATAGGTAACACCTGTAATACTCATATCACTGGTAGTATCTGTATAAGGATACGATATACCGCTGTTATCAGCCCAAACACCAGGAGTTGATGGCAGAGCAGAGAAAGCCAGCTCATATGTACCTGTTGGTAAGTACCAGTTTGATGGAGTACTGAAGGTACAAGTAGTAGCGGTAGGTGTAGAACTGTTGCCGGTGAGTGCAAAGGTTTGTGAGAACAAAACTGCGCCTGAGGCATTGTACAGTGAAATTACATAATTACCGCTATAATAAGGATAAACATCCACTGATTCCAGTGTCATCGGATTAGACACTGTGAAGTCAAATCCTTCCTGGTGGAAGCCTGTAAGTATACCGCCTGGCCATACCGGATTATTAAGAGCCCAAAGAGCAGGAGCAACCGGTGCTCTCATTCCTACTGATTGTGGATTTGCATATGTTCCGAATGAGTCAGCAGCATAATAAGTCGTAGTTGCAGACAGCGTTGGAGTATATGGTGAGCCTACTGCAATTGGAGTACCGCCAGTAGCGCCGGTGTACCAATATATTGTTCCGGCATTGTTTGTTGCTGTAAGCGATGCTGTTGCTGTACCGCAAATGGCCTGAGCTGTACCCGGTGTTACCTGAGGCTGATACTCAGTTGCAGTGCCACTGTTAGCCACAGCTACTGAACTGCTACCGCAACTCAATATAGCATTGAAATAAATGCTTCCACTTGATGTTGAACCGCCGATGGAGGGAGGTGTTGCAGCATATGTGGTTGTTGTAGCACCTGAGATTGTAGAATAACTAACGCCATTAGTTGATGACTGCCATTGAACCTTTAGGTCACCTGTATTAGCAGATAATTTCAAATAAGCAGGATTACCGGTGCTGCAGAAAAACTGAGGCGTTACCTGAGTCGTAAATGCAGGAACTGCAAGTACAGAATAGGTATTGATCACTGGCAATGCACTTGCGGTTGTTACGGTTGATATTGCCACTGAAGTTTGGCAAGTTGACAAAGCAACCTGAGAATATCCAACATTAGGGGTTGCATTAAGATCCTGAGCCACCACAAAATATTCAATCACTGTACCTGCGCTCACAGAACCTGTCAGCAAAGAATAATTAGGAGTGAAAGTGAATGGCGAAGTACTGTTTGAAGCTTCAACATATTTCCAACCATTGAAAGTGCTTGTATTGTTGGTAGTGCTGAAAGCATTGGTTTCAGTAGTTTTCTTATAATACATCCTTGGTTTAGTACCTGTTACAGTATTAATACCTGCACCACTTAGTATTGAAGCGGACAGCGAAGGAGCATTTGAAGGACAATAGCTGGTATTTGTGATCGGCGTGAAATCAACAACCGGAGAACCATTTGAAGGCAGCGAACCGCTGAACTCAGAAGCGCCAATTGACGGAGTAGTTGACCTTGTGGCACCTGCCCAGTCCAATGTGATTGCAGGAGTTGAAATTGCAATACCATTCTGGTAGGCCCATGAAGAACCGCTTGGCACGAAAGTACCGGTTGTAGTACCCGCACTCAGGTTGTTCTCAGAGTAAGTGCGCTGATCCCTGCCGCTACCTATAAAAGCTTTGTACAAGCTGGCACAAACATTAAAACTAGCATCGTTGTATATATCATTTGCAGCACTGTTGGTAAGACCGCTGAGAGCAAAACCATTTTTTGCTACACCACCCGATGCACATTCTACATACATATAATTCTTTGCATTAGCATTGATGTTATAAATATTGTAGTTGGGCATAAAATTTGAAGTGGTAGGTGCAGTACCTGCAGTAGCAGCAAAGTTTCTTTGTACAGCCGAACCTACACCTGTACCCGATGGGGTAACATTCATGTTAATGATGTTATTTTCCAAAGTCAGGAGTGAAGCACCGTTAGGATACAATACACCTGCCGCACCAAAATTAGTACCTGTACTTGAAACAGCGGTTGACGCTGTACCGATGCGAATTGTGTTGAAGTAAGTATTCCAGGTAGCGCCTGTTGCAGACATGTACAGTCCAACTATAGACTGAGGATTGGCCGATGCAGGAGCAGTAAGTGCTGAAATAAAGTTATTGTAAATATTGAATGTACCGCTGGTGGCAGTCAGGTAAACGCCCAATGCCTGGGAAGTTGTACCGCTGCTTGCAGTTGAGATATTATATACATCATTATCATAGATATTGTATGTATTGGTACCTGATGCATTATTGGCAAAATAAATACCTGTAGCAACGGTGTTACCTGTTGCACCCTGTCCCGAAATATCATGGATCAGGTTGTTGTAGAGGTTTACAACATTGTTGCTTAAGTATGGTGAATTATAAATACCATATGCGCTCGGTGCTGTAGTTCCGGTAACAGATATGTTATATACTGTATCATTGTTAACAGCAAATGTACCTGAACCATATATGGGATAATAATTGATACCACAAGCAGTTCCGGAAGCCGCCGTTGACTGCAGATTGTTTATGTTGTTGTTATAAATACTTCCGCCATAAACTGCCAATGACCTTGTTGTTAATGTAGGCTCAGGATAGTTGGGTTGGAAATAAGAATAAGAAATACCATAAACGTCACCACCAGTAGTAAAATTATTGAACTGGCAATACTTAGTTACCGATTGATAGTTAACAAAATCAAGTACCACGCCAGCAATGTAACCGGTACCTGAAGTTATGTTACTCAATGTATCGTAAGCAACAACAAGGGGTTGTTGTTGGTATGTACCGCGACCAATACCTACGAATACGTTGCTGCCTGAAAGGCTGATGTTGCTAAAGTTGTTACCAACAAATACGTCATAATTGGTGTAAGCCGTATTCATTTGCATCAGATATAGACCAATGAACTGTCCTGAAGCAGCTGTGTTGGCAATAGTACCTGAGGTATGGTTATAACATACACTATCCAGCGCATTAGGGAAATTGTCATCAATCAGACAAACACCACCGGAATAGTCTTCACCAAATTGTGAAGTATTAGTTGTGTTCAAACCGGAAGTTGATTTAAAGGTATTGTGATTAAGCGCAGTTACTGCACTGGTACTGTTAGCAGAATAATTAGTACCGCCATTACCCGGAGCATTATGGATAAAATACATACCATTGCTGCTTGATGCAGTATTTGAGATGTTGATCGTATTCCATGACTGCATCGTAATATTCGAATACCTGCTTTCGTTCCAAAGACCGGAAATAACACCTGTTGTAGACAAACATGTTATGTTATTATAGGTCACGTACATATTAGTATCGGTTGCAGCGGTAACATTATTATAGATACCGTAGTTTGAACCGGTAGTAGAGGTATTGTTGATCGTGTTGCTGCTTTCGTTAATATTGCTGGTTGCACCGGTATTGGCGAAATACATACCATAGGTGTTGCCGGCAGTAACATTAGTTGTGATCGAATTAGAGTTAAAGTTCACAACACTTGAAACAACGGAAGGAACATAATAGTCACCATATACATTGTAGGCAGTAACATTGATCGTATTATTATTACTGTTAAATGTAGCACTACCTCCACCCTGAACATCAATACCGTAGGCCGTTCCGCTGGTTGCAGACGCAAGCGCCAGTGTGATGGTATTGTTGTTCATTTCATTATTTGTATAGGTCTGGGTGTTATAAAGGCCATAGTTGTTACCAGGAGCGGCTGGACTATTGGAAATATTCAAATAGTTATTGTCCATTTTCAACTGAGACCCTGTACCTGTGTTATTTAAACCTGCTACGCTGCCGGTAGTATTCAAGCTGCCGGTGAACCTGTTATAGTTCATTGTTACCGAAGATGCATTACCTGTATTGCTGATAAAGTAAGTGTTGGCTGTAGCTGCCACACTTTGTGTGATAGCTATTGTATCATACTGACTGATCAGTACGCTGGTTGCAGCAGTAGCAATACCCTGTGTAGCAGCAGCAACAGCAATACCACTGGTAAGGCTGATATTATTTTGGTTGGCTGTAAGATTACTACCTGTGTTGCTGATACCGTTCATGGTAACAGACGATCCGGCAGCCTCATTCAGCGTGACCTTATTATTATTGGCGGTGAGCGAAGAACCTGCGTTTTGCAGATAAATTCCGTCGAATGCTGTTGCACTTCCACCATTTGCTTCAGTAAGATTGATGGTGTTATGACCAACAGTAAAGGTTGAATTAACGCCTGAGCAATAAACACCATAAAGTGTATTGATGCTGTTTGCACCGCCGGTTGCGTTATTCATTGTGTTGTATGAAGCATTTGCATTATTTTGATTGATAAGCGCAATGCCGTATGCTGTATTGGACACTGACCCCATAGAACCGAAATCAGTGAACGTATTTCCTGTGTAAGAAACAGATCCGCCCACATCATTGCTCTGATCATATAAAGTATAAGGAGACGCTGCTGCATATCCGCTCAATAAGATCGGTGTAAAACAATTGGAGATCGTGTTTGCATAGAACTTGTTGTTGCTATGTAAATCGACTGTTGCTGTTGGCGTAATTGCAGTACCTGTATTTACTTTATGATAAGTAGCAATACCATAACTATAGTTGGTATTTGCTGCATTTAAAGTGATGGTACAATTTTCGATTTCATCATTTTGACATCCGTCGAACGGAGCAGAAAGATTCAGGTCAAAAAATGCAAAACCCATTTCCATTCTGGTAGTAGCAGTGGTATTTGATGCCGACTCCTGAAGTGTCAGACCATCAAACGTGATATAGTCGCAACCACTGAGTGCAAAAATGAAGTCATTTGCACCGGTACCTACGGGAGCAGTAAGAATTGTATTGCTTCCACCTAGATAGCCATTGATGATCAGTGTAGTTGTGCTGTTCAACGAAGCATTCAGGGTTGCACTTCCCAATTTATAACCTCCGGCAGGTGCAGTTTCAGTCCATCCGTTCACGGCTGAATTTAAAACCACTGAATTGTTGATGCCGTAAGTATTAAAGAAAGTAATGGCTGCGGCCAAAGTAGCGAAATTACCACCGGTACCATAAGTGAATGTACCCGATATAGAATTTTCGCCGGTGAGCGCAATATACTGGGTAGTTGTGTATGGGCTGGTAACAGTAATGGAACCTGTATAAATACCCGGTGTATTGGGGGCAGTGTACTCAACCGAAATAGTGGTTGGTGTAATAGTTGACCCGCTGGCAGTAATTGTTACTGGTCCCGTTGTGTAAGTACCTGTAGCCGGATTTAATATTTGAAAATTAGTAGGAGGCGTCAATGTTATTGTCCCGGCAAGTGATCCACCGGCCAATGTCAATGTTTGAGCAGCTGACGTTGTGCTTGGAGGCGCGGTGAAAACCATTGTTGTTGGTGTAGCGGCAACTGTAGCTTGCGATGTACCTGTTAATGCTACATTACCGGTGGCTGCGCTAACATTTGTAAACGTAACTGTGCCGGTATAAACGCCGGAATTAGCAGGCGCTAAAAATTCAACCGGAATGGTGGTAGCACCCAATGTACCGCTGGCACTAATAGTAAATGGTGAGGAAGTCCATGTTCCCGGCGACGGAGCACCTGCCGGCTCCTGTACCTGATAATTGGTAGGCGGAGTGACTGTGATGCCTGAGCATAAATTGGTTCCCGAAACGGTAATGTTTTGGGATGCTGAAGTGGTTCCATAAACGGAACTGAAGGTCAGCGTACCAGGAGCAACGGTGATCGTCGCCGGGGCTGGAATGTTGAAGGTAGTCGATGTAACAGATGTCATTCCTGTTACACTAAATGTCAGGGCAGCTCCTGTTACGGCACCGGCAGTATTCAGTGCTCCAAGACCGGAAAATGTGGCCTGTCCCGAAGATTCTGTCATACTTGCAGTACCCTCCAGTGTCCATGACGGGGAGGTAGTCGCGCTCGCTGTTACAGTTGGCGCAGATGAACTAAAACTTGTTGTTATATTACCATATTGATCTTTGAAGCCTACTACAGGTTGGGTAGCAAGGTTGCATCCGTTATATGCAGGGGCAGTCGGTTGGGTTGCCATGTACAACTTGGTAGCGACACCCGCACCAATTGTCTGAGACACTGTTTGATTAACAAACCCTGTAGCAATAATTGTAATTGTATTAGTACCAGAGGTTTGTAAAGTTGCAGTTACAGATGGTGTAAATACAATGGCACCAGATCCTGCAGCACTCCATGCAGCAATCGGAAGAACAGTAGCACCGAGCTTTATCTGTGTAATTGCAGCTCTCCATGCTGCGTTATCGGTAAATGTTATACTAAACTGATTATCTACTGTAGCGCCTGCTGCTGCGGTAATTGTAGGAGGGGTTTGTAACCCCAGAATATAATTGCCGGTATAGTTTGTAATTGATGATGTTGAAGTTGAGGTATAAGGTACAATAGTATTAGTATTGGTATAAACTGAACTCCAGCTTCCTGAATTATATACTTGCCCAACAAAACCTGTATTGCTACCACCAGTTATGTCTGCAAGATTATAAGTGAATTTAGGCGTTACTGCAGTAAATCCTGCAACACCGGAATTTGCTACGGTCCAGTAATGAACAATATAATTACTTGAAGCTAAAAGTGATGTACTATAGTTTGGAATAGCGGTAAAGGTTCCTGCTGCGTTTGCACTAACACTTATTGTTCCTGCAGTTGCTGTACCGTTAAGCGTCAGTAATGCCGGAGCATATGAATTGTCGCCTACCTCAAAAGTAACAGACGCCAATCCGCTAAGCGTTTTTGTTTCTGTACCGTAAACATATTTTCCGGCAGCGGCTCCGCTTACTGCGGCGGCTGCACCCGGTAAAAGGATGGCATAACTGCTTGCGTTCAAAATACCGCTTGTGAATGTAAGCGTATGTGAAACAGTAGTTGCAGCACCCAATGTTACTCCGTTGATTGCCGGAGCACCTGAGGAGGTATTATTGATAGTCAAATTGTAAAAAGTGGTTGGAGTTGAGCCGCCAATGGTCTGAGTGCCCGAACCTGTAAAAGCAACGGTACCTGTAGATGGAGCAAAAGTTCCACTATTGGAGAAGTTGCCCGCATCGCTCAGGGTATAAGTGGAAGTACCGAATGTGCCACCGTTAATGGTCACCCCTCCGGTGATCGTAGTGGCTCCACCCAATGTAACAGTACCTGCTGATTGCACATATGCACCTGCAACAGTGCAGGCACCTGCAAAAGTGGATGTTCCTGACGAAGTCAGGCTCAGGCTACCGTAAGTAACTGCCGGAATTGTATAAGAACCGGATCCGGCAAATGTAATGGTACTGTTGGCATTTTGCGTGGCAGCCAGGCTTGGTACCGTACCGGTTGTGTTGATGGTCAACAGCCCGCCTGCATTCACGGTTATTTTTCCTGTAATCGTAGGACTTGTTGTAACTGACAAAGAACCGACACCGCCGCTTCCAATTTGAAGCGAACCGGCAACGGTCCAGGTAGCGGCGCAGGTCATGCCGTTGGTTTGGATGATCCAGATGTCGGCACCCGCACCAAATGTGGTTGGGGTTGAGCCGCCGCCTGTCGAACTACTGTTCCAGGATGCCAATACGGTTGCATTGGATGCACTGGACAGCGAATACCATGTAGTAGCGAATGAGCTAAAGCACATGATGCTGATGAACGTTGTTAAGAGATAGAACCTTTTCATAAAACACATACTTTAAGAGATGAGAGAAATTGGTTGATTTTTGATTAACTTCTGATTGACAATTTTAGATTTTTACTATATTTTTTGTTATTTGTTTACTATTATTCTTGAGGTTATTTTTTTAATATACTTGTTATTTGTTTGTTATTGAGAGAAAAAAGGCAAAAAAATAAAAACTATACTAAACTTTCACGATGATATACTATATTGTTTTTCAGGTATTTAGGAATTTTTTGTTGATTTAAAAATAAATTCTTCTTTTATATTGCAGTGTTAGGTGTTTATTCGGCCTTCAATGTGATCTGTAGTGCTTCAATGTTTAAAAAAAATACTGATTATATTAAAAGTGAAAAGGGGTAACTGAATTTTTTTATTTTGAGTTAATCACTCGTTAATAAACTATCGGTTTTGAACCATCTCTATTAACAAGTGATTTAATTATGAGTCAAAAGTAGTTTTGTTTTTTCAATAACCAAACATTAACAACGTTAAATTATTGTTAACACCGTAATTTATGTTTGTTTTATTCCTGCATTCAGTTCTTAAATCAATAGCGGAATCAAAGGATCTCCATTATAAAAAGAACGTATCAAAAACGCTGAAACCTTTTAATGTAAAGCATTTCACGGTTTATCAAAAAAACAACGACAGCTCATTTACTACCGGGGAACAAAGTCATATATGCAATACTATATTCCATTAAGCCAATTAACTTTTTTGAAAAAAATTTTGAAGTTTTTTATTTAAAAAGACATTTGAATACCGAGAAGCATTAAAAATGCAGAAAAAAAATCCTCGTAGCTAGGATGATTGATATCATTAAACTACTGCCTGCAGGGCACTCAAAGTTTCAATAAGATCGTTTGTGAACAAACAGCTATGATCGGGTTTGGAGAAACATAATTTGCGAAGTTTAAGTAATTTTTTATCACACCAAAAAACAACTGCCGGTAGGCAAATATCATTTACTAAAAGTCTGGAAGCTGTATACGATG
>Ga0164297_10000843_pt1 | contig 35409 bp, 31 predicted proteins | sample GEODES058metaG_FD_113539 | JGI IMG/M metagenome (GOLD analysis project Ga0164297, IMG submission 113539) | Dystrophic lake water microbial communities from Trout Bog Lake, Wisconsin, USA - GEODES058 metaG | ecosystem: Environmental > Aquatic > Freshwater > Lake | place: USA: Trout Bog Lake... | reverse complement strand
ACAAACCATTGAAACGAGATCCTTTCTCAAAGTCCACTCTCACGTGAACCTCCCCTTCCCGGAAATCCAAATCCACGATCTTCCATGGCGAAACAATCCCTAAACCAAGGGCGAAAAGCTCTGACTCACGCACACATAAAGACTAGACTATCCACACCTAATAGCGAGGAGTCCCGGTTGGTGATCACCGAACGTGTCTGTCACTGAGAGCATCTCTCCAACTTGTGCCCTCACCAGGATGATCCATTAGAAGATTGCCCCTCTTGCTGAAATCTCGGGCTCAATCTTCTCATCGACCAGAAGCAAGGAAAACTCCAGACGGGCGATCATCAAGTCTCAATCAACAGTCCCTTGGAACTTAGTGAAACATCCGTTTCGCCAGCGTCATTTGTTCGGTCAAGAATTGAAGCATTAATGCCGCAAAATCCCCCACCTTAAAGAATCATAAGGGCTGATCACAATACCTATGCCGTAAAAATAATTTGCTTAACAGACGTTAACTATTAGGTTGATCTAAATGAAAATCAAGTTGGTTGGATTACTCGCACTTACGGCGCTTTCCCTTTCGGTATTCGCGTACGGCCCTGGACACGCAAAGGCAAAGGCTCACGCCAAGGCCCACGCTGCACCTTCTCATGCAGCAACGGCAAAGGCAAAAGCTCCGGCAGCCGCTATCCATGCAAAGTCCAAAGCCGTAGTTCATACTCCAGCTTCGAAACTTGCTGGGGTAAGTGCAGCTAAATACGCAAAAGGCATGGCTTACGCCAAGGCACATGGCATGTCAGAAGGTCAAGCGATGGCCGCATATAAGTCATACAAAGCCAGGAAAAAGCACTAACTCAAGTCGTTTTGATATATGCCAGACCATGGGTCGTTGTTCATAGCCCCCCCAAAAGCCCATCCCTCCTACAATTGATTCACCGGGTTGCAGGACAATAAGAGTTTTGCCGTATTGTCTATTTCTGACCTTTGGCCGGAAATAAAGACGTGTAGATCAGGAAGACATTCAGTACAGCGATCATGACGGCCATCGACCATCCGATGGCTTTCGTGACAGCTCCATTAACGAACGGGCCCATCTTGTTTTTATCGGATGTGAGCTGAACTAACGGAAACACCGCAAACGATAATTGGGCTGAAAGAACAACTTGGCTTAAGAGCATCAGATTATCAAGACCCTTATGACCTGATACGGCGACGAAGAAGACCGCTGGTACGACTGCCAAGGAGCGAGAGATCAATCGCCTTAACCACGGTTTGAGCTTTACTTGAAGGAACCCTTCTAAGACAATCTGCCCTGCCAGTGTTCCGGTTAATGTCGAGTTCTGACCGGATGCCAATAAAGCAATGGCAAACAATGGTGCGGCCACTGAGGTCCCCACAATTGGTGTCAAAAGTGCGTAAGCATCTCCAATCGACTGTACATCATGGTGACCACTTCGATAGAAAACAGCTGCCGCCATAATCAGAATCGCGGCGTTAACGAAGAGTGCCAAGGTTAGCGCTATTGTTGAATCGAGGTACGCCATGCGAATGGTGTCTTTCAATTCAGCTAAAGATCGGCCAAATCGTCGAGTTTGCACAATCGAGGAATGCATGTACAAGTTGTGTGGCATAACCGTAGCACCAAGAATTGCCAACGCAATGTAGAGCATTTCGTGGTCTCGGATGATTTGGCTATGAGGAACGAAACCTGCAACAACACTCGTCCAATGAGGCTTGGCAATAAAGATCTCCACCCCAAAAATTGTCATCATCGTTGCGATCAATGTGATAACAAAAGTCTCGATCCAACGAAAACCCCGACTGTTTAGGGCAAGGACCAGCAAAACATCAATCGTGGTAATCAGGACACCCAGTATCTCGGGTAGGCCAAAGAGCAGGTTCAACGCTATAGCCGCTCCAATGACTTCAGCTAGATCACAGGCAACAATCCCTATTTCCGCTGATATCCAAAGCAGAATCCCCGTCGACCGACTGTAGGTGTCTCGACAGGCTTGGGCGAGGTCGCGCTGCGCAACTATGCCCAACTTCGCACTCAGCGACTGCAGAAAAATCGCCATGAGGCTGGAGATCAAAACCACTGACAGGAGCCGATAGTTGTAAGCAGCACCGCCCGCAATGTCAGTTGCCCAGTTTCCTGGATCCATGTATCCGACTGCTACTAGGTAACCAGGACCGATAAAGGCAAGGAGTCTTCGCCATGCCTTACCCCCCAAGGGAACCGAAATGGATCGAAAGACTTCGGGCAGGCTTGGAACCGATACCGGCTGCGTCCAGCCGGTAGAAATCTCACTGTTGTTGTCGTCTGGTTCGGTCATACAGTTGTGAAATTTGCTATCCCCAAAATAACTACGTCATTCTACCGCTATTTGTAGCCAATACTACATTTCGTAGAACAGGCCTAAATTTATAGTCTTGGGTCACCTGACTGATTGAGCTAAGCTATTCCAGTGATTTGGCTCTGCTCCCTTCTGTTGTCTCAATCTGGCTCCTTTAAGCAGCCAGCGACCAGCGAATACATACGCTTGAATATAGAAGGGTTTGTCGCCATGGTCAGCCCAACCGCCAAAGCAACGCCTAAATTGCTTGAGCCAAGCCTGAAACTTTTGGCGTTTCGATTGAGACAAGTCAAACAAGAAGTCCCATCAGAAGCTCTGCCTTTACTTCAAAAAGTACAGTTCTGGATTGAAGTAAACGATCCTCAAACAACGGCGGCATACCATCCCGATGCAGATTGGCTCAAGGAACACGGATACAACACCGACATGGCTCATAACATTGAGATCGGAAACCTAAAAAACTTTCTTGCTTGGCAATTCATCCAGCCATCCATGGTTCTTCACGAATTGGCTCACTCGTATCACTTTCAACATGTGGGTGGCGATGATCCCACGATTGCTGCTGCATACCGCAAGGCGGTTGAGGGTCATCAATATGAGAAAGTTCCGTTCGTAACGGGCGGCCTACGAAAAGCTTACGCGTTGACCAATCAGTTTGAATACTTCGCAGAATGCTCAGAGGCCTATTTCGGTCGCAACGACTTCTACCCGTTTATTCGAAGTGAACTCAAATCGTTCGATCCAGATGGATATGCCGCCGTGGAAAAGGCTTGGGGAATCAAACCTCCCCAAGCCCAGTTAAAATAACCCATTTGAACGGATTAGCGCATTTTAGGGTCAAGACCGAGATGCCGTAAGAATGCATTCATCTTCGGTTTGCGTCCCAGATACTCTTTGAGCATTTCCATCTCATCTTGGGAGCCCCCCTTCGACAAGATGTGCAGACGGTAGTACATACCCGCGGTTGGACTCAGGAGCCCCAGTTGTTCGAAACGCTGGAACATGTCCTGAGCATAAACGAGCGACCACATGTAACCGTAATACGCTGCTTGATAACCGACCAAGTGGGTAAACGAGGACTGGAACATTGTTCCTGGCACTCCATGAAACAGCTCAACTTGCCCCAGAGTATCTACGCCAATCTTCGAAGTATCACAAATACCGTTCGGAGCGGTGTGATACTTCTGATCAACAATTCCGTAGTAAAACTGGTGCTCAGCTTCCATTCCACTGCCGAGATACCGGGCCTTTAGCATTCCAGTGAGTAGATCGACGGGAAGCGGCTTCCCTGTTTTATAGTGCCTGGCGAAAGTATTCAGAACTTTCGAATTCCAAACCCAATTCTCAAACATTTGAGACGGCGCCTCAACGAAATCACGAGCCACTTGAGTCCCGGCAAATCGCTCCATTTTGGCCTGACTCAACAGGTTGTGCAGGCAGTGCCCGAATTCATGAAAGAACGTTTCTACTTCATCATGAGGCAGCAGGCTCGGCTGATCAGCTGATGGCTTGCTAAAATTACAGACCAAAGCCACCAGTCCCGGTTGTTCAAGACCATTGGAAAAGGTCATGTGAGGCTTCAATCCAAAACAGGCCGCATGACTGTACTTACCGGCTCGGGGAAACAGGTCAATATAGAATCGACCAAGCATCTTCCCAGAAGCCTTATCATCCACCTCATATAACTTGATGTCTTTGTCCCAATGCGGCAATCCAAGCTTCTCGATGTCGGTGGTGACATCCTTGTATTTCAACCCATACAGGGTCTGAGTGATAGAGAAAAGTCCATCCACCACTCGGTCCATGGGAAAGTACTCGTTAACTTTGCTGGTGTCCACCGAATAGCGAGTCTTCCGTAGATAGTTCTTGTAGAAAGCACTGTCCCATGGTTGAAGCACTGCTTTGGGATCTTTCGTATACGTGCGCTTTGCAGCTGTATATTCCTGGTAGTCGACAAGTGCCTTCTTACGAACCACTGGCTGGAGTTCTTGATAGAACTTGGCGACCGTCGCGGCATTGTGCGCCATCCTAACTTCTGTTTCGAAGTCAGCAGCCGATTTGTATCCCAGGAGATGAGCCTGCTGGTATCGCAGGCGAAGCATCTTCTCCAAGACATCCACATTCTTTTGGCCACCGCGACGTTTGTAGGCAAACCAAACATCCTTTCGTGTTTGCTCGTTGGTGCAATAAGCAAGAATCGCTTCCAATGTGGGAGTATCCATGCCAACCTGATAGGTATCTCCATCCAATTTCAACCTTTTCAGTGCAGCTTCAGGGACACCTGACAAAGCATCGGCTTTAACAGGAATGTGCGTACTGTCATCGGCAATGTTCTGACTGAACTGGATTCCAAGTTTGTTCAAATCCATCTCAATCTGTTGGAGCTTGTTACGATCCGACTTGCTCAGGTCCATTCCGGATCGGCGATAGTCTCTCAGCGTGTATTCAAGGAACCGTTTTTGCTCGCCATGTAGCTTGGGATGGCGATTGGCATACGCCTTGATTGCTCGATAAAGATCCTCTCGCTTACCCATGGCAATCTGCCAGTTGCCAACTGCTTCTTCTGCATCCCGCGCATTGTCGCGTTCTTTGGGATCATTTGAAACGTTCTGCATGAAAATTGGGAGTTGCAGCTCATCATCCAAAATTCCTGATAGATCGTCTAGTGCACCCAAAGTGTTAGCAAAAGTCCGTTTAGAATCAGGTACGGCGACGATCTTGGCAATCACAGCGTCTGCTCGCTTCATCGAGTCCTTGATCGATTGAGGGACTTCGCCAATCGTCAAGATCGGTAATGCGCCGAGCCCCAAACTGACAAGAATAGTTTTAGTTAATTTCATGGATGGCCCATTCCAAAACGGAATTGTCATTGTTGTACCGAGTTAGTCGCTCCTTGAGCATACGATTCAACTCTTACCAATGCAGATCACGTCGAATTGCATTGATTAATCCGTTTGCCATCCTTTGATGTGCAGTGATCGTTGGGTGCCAGTCAGACCCGATTCCTTCCTTTGCTTCATCTTGGGTTGCGAATTCAAGCACTTGAATGTTGTCATCCGCAACTGCAGCTCGGAGCCCGATCACGTCGATCATATAGCGTTGCAGAGTCGACAGTGCTTTATTCTGGGGTGGCCAATTATCCGACATCATTGGCCCGATAGCACAGTAGATCCGTGCCTTTGGAGCGCGTTCTCTCAGTCGACCAATGAACGACGCATACGCTTGGGTCCATAGCTTCTCGTCTGGATTGCTCTTCCCAAAATCATTGGTGGCGAGGTTGATAACGATTACATCCGGAATCTGCTGTTTCAAATCCCACTTCGATTCCTTATCTTCAGGTAATGCCAAGTCGTAGATCTCAGGCACAGTGTTGTCCGGATACATCTTGCGCCCCGACCAAGCAATGTCTACAAAGTCAGCGTCAAACTGCCGAGCGGCAATTGCTCCGTATGTCATGTAGGCATTCTCAGTGTCAGGCAAGAAATGCTCTTCCTTGTTTTTGCCCTCGTTCCCATATCCGCAACTGATCGAGTCCCCAATAACTTCAATCACGCGCTTGTTTCGCTTGGGATGAACCAACTCTCCATCGGTTAAGAATCCGGTGAATTGAAGGGTCCCAACGAAGGTTTCGGTTCTCTTACAGATTGTTGCCTGATGAACTCCATAGGGCAGATTTTCTGCCACAACGTACTCACCATCACCCTTCGAGGGCTTCAAAATCGTCGTCGGAGTCCCATCCATCACAATTTGTAATTGATCTAGCCCTGACTCCTTGACTTTGATCTTGAGACTAGTCCCCTTGAATCCCACCTGAACCGAACTGGCGGGCCAAGAACATCTGGGGCCATCGGCTTGCCGAAAATCAAACCGGCCCACGTAACGAATATGCGGGTCAGTACTCGCAAACTCCGTTGTTCGATTTGGCGTTGGGGCCAAAACGGATAAGACAATCAAGGCAAAGGCAACACTGCTCACGCTCAATATAGACGGAATTACTCAGTGGGAAGCGGCAAGCCTTTGGTTTCTCGGGCAAATGGCAAAACAACCAAACCGATCAAATAGATTCCACTCGCGATCAAAACCCCGCTTGCCACCGAACCATTCAGTGACGCCATGATGATTCCGGTAATCCAGGGCATGGGCGCAGAAAAAACGCGTCCGACATTATAAGCCAAGCCAGATCCTGTCGCCCGTAAACGGGTGGGAAATAGCTCTGGGAAATACAGTACGAAGCCGGAACTCACTCCGATCGCAAAGAAAGTCGCTATCGGCATCAGTAAAAGCAACCGGCCGAAATTTGCACCGCCATACAGTGCAAGCATGGTTGCCAATGGGCTCATGAAGAAGAACAAAGCAAAGGATCGCTTACGCCCCAAGCGCTCAGCAAGGAACGGAAAGACGAATACTCCCAAGAGAGTGCCGATATGTAGCACCATCGTTGCCTGACTCGTCCTTGTCCTTATCACAACATCTGCCAAACCAAAACTGGCTTCCTTCACCAAGTTCGGAATCCAGAATGGAGCGACACCTGCACCTGTTACTCCAACCACGCCTATCGCCATAGCAACAATTACATTCCGACGCAGGTATGCGTCAGAAAAGAGTTCTCGAATCATTCTGAGGGGCGGTTCTTGGGACCGAATCTTGGGAGCAGATTCTGGCTCTGGCACTTTCCATCGAATCAGAACACACACAAACGCTGGAAGGACCCCGACGAGGAACAAAACTCTCCATGAGCTATTCGCGAACTGTAGGTTGGCCAACGCAGCAAATACAGGTCCGAATGCGGCGGCACTTTGGAGAAATGAAGAGGCTATTGCCCGTAAATCATCAGGAAATGATTCGGCTACGAGTGCCGCACCGGCAGCCCATTCTCCTCCAATACCCAGCGCGGTTAAGAACCGGGCGACCATGACCTGATCTGGTGTCCGACAAAACGCAGTTAGGCCAGTTAGAGCGCAATACATCAGGATCGTCAGGATGAGTGTTCGGGTCCGCCCCCACCGATCTGCAAGAATTCCAAAGACTAGCCCGCCAAGAGCCCAGCCGATTAGAAAAACGGTTTGAATTTGACCTTCCACTCGGGCGCCAATTAACTTGTATTGAGCCTTGCCCAGCATCTCCGTCATCATTGGCACCTTGGCAAAATTGAACAAAGCGGTGTCCATGATGTCGAACACCCATCCCAGCCAAGCGACTAATAAGATGAGCCACTGGGTTCGGTTAAGGCGGCGATACCAAACTAAAGAAGACATAATCGAATTAATGAGCGGAAGACACCCGACATGGTACGCATTTATACGCTGGCTGATTAAGACGGCTTACTTTGGCACACATGGAGGAATCCGAAGCGTTGATCCAGAGAATATGCCCAAGACTGGCGGTGTGTTGGTTGCCCCTGTCCATATTAGCCACTTGGATCCTCCGGCCGTCGCCATTGGATCACGGCGTCGCCTGCGCTTCATGGCAAAGGACGAGCTTTTCAATCATAAGCTTTTCGGAGCATTAATCAATTCACTCGGCGCGTTTCCGGTTCGCCGTGGCGATGCGGATACTGAATCGATCCGTACCACCATTGCCTTACTTGAGGAGGGTGAGGCAGTCCTCATCTTTCCAGAAGGTACACGAGGAGATGGCGAACATATTCAGGAACTCAGTCGTGGCGTAGCAATGTTGGCCAAGCGGACAAACGTTCCGGTCGTACCGGTCGGCATCGTCGGCACCAATATCATCATGCCACGGGGCAAAAAGTCGGGAAGCAAGCACTTGACAATCATTGCTTTCGGAAAGCCATTTACCTATTCCGAGATCGCTACTGGAGCAACCGAAAAGGAGAACCGTGAGCTGTTCTCAGTGGCCCTCCAGCAAAAGATTGTCCAACTCTGCGCCGAAAACGGAATGTCCCTTAAAATCGAGAAGAAAGACTAAGGCTCAACATGGCGTTGCTACCTCGGGTGTAAAACCGGAACGCCATATTTGGAGCTGGTCGAATCTCAAATCCTGCACTGATGCGGTAACCGTTATGCTCCCCTATGAGATACACCTCTTTGCTAAAAGGCAAGAGGAATCCAACAAATGGACTACTGATTTTCCCTGTTTGAGCTCCAAGAGTAATATCGGCCTTCACGCTTTCGTTGATGACTTGCAATGCCTCGCGATAGGTCGTCGCAATGTAATAGCGCCTTCCATCAATCGTTCGATCAGCTGCATCCTGAACTCCAATACTGATTCCTGGTGAAACGTCTGGAATGGCGGCAATGAAATCGTAGGCGAAGTCAAATGTGCCAACTTGGCGATCTCCACGCTGTTCCATGCTTCTCAAATCGAGTTCAAACGACTTGCCAATCCCAAGTCCGAGATACTGCTCAAAGGTGCCAGAGACAAACGGCTCAGATCGAAATTCGTATCGAAAATCGTCGTAAGGAATTTTTCGAGCGGTTGGGATATCGATCAGTCGATCAGCACTTGCAATAGCACCGAGACTGAGCATGCATAAGAGGGCGGGTAATCGCACCGACGTACGTTACCCAATATGGCTAAACGATGTCTGTTAACAGACATCGTTTAGCAGCTCGTTGCCACTGGTACTACTGTTCACAGAGAAATACAATCTTTACGCGCCAAGCATTGCCCAGCTAACGCCTTTCAATCCGGATCACACCCGGACCATTCTCCAGACCTCGAACCGTAATATGGATTGGTGTGAACTGCTTGATGACCCATACCATCGTCAGAAATCTCTGGGTTAGTCGAGATACGCTGAACGTAGATGGCTCTTCTGCCAAAACGAGCGGCAAAAGAATCTGATCGGCCAAGAACGGATCTACTGTCGCGGAGCCGCTCATCCAATCGAACATTTCTTCAAACGCCATTTGAGCAAGCGTCTCACCGCGTAGCCCCTTCGCTCCCATGGCGGCCCCGCCCCCCATACCTCGATCATATTCAGCCCAAGTCGTAACAAAGGCGCCCGCCGTCTTTGAATCGACATCTCGATGAAGCGCGTGCAACTTGAGTCCGGAGTTTTGGGAAAGGGTCTTTAAGTGGGCGACAATTCTTTCACCGACCGACGACGGTATCTGGCTCGTGGTAACCACAGCATGGACCGCTCGCAGTCCACCACGATCAGCCCATTCTAGCCCCCTTATCACGCTGGGCTCAATGTCGAGTGCGACCGTTCCATGTGACTCTCGCCCGTACCCTGCTCGAACCAGGTCGGGAAAGGCGTAAAGGCCCGCCTTCTGAAGCACAGGAAGCGCTACATTGGCGAAATAATCGTAAGTGACTGCGTGGGTGCCAAATGTCTCGCCATGAGCGATGACACTGGAATAAACACCACTACGAGCCAAGATCGGTACGAGAGAACCCAGCACGACAAGGGCATTCGCCCCTCGCTTCGCTTCGTTTTGTAGGGCTTCAATCTCGCCTTTATAACCCGTGGGTCGTATGGTTGGTAGGAAACTCACCGACTCAGAACCAAGTCGCCCACCAATCACTTCCGCCTTGGAAATCCGACTCAGTGCGTTCATGAGGGTAAGATCTTCGACGTCAAGACCCGAATATCGCGAGCCTGCCCGAACGTTCTGAATTCGAACCGGCTGCTGCGTCAGCGCAGACATCGCGAGAGCCGTGCGAAAGAGCGCACCCCCTCCCTCACCATGAGAGCCATCAATGATCAACAGCGACTGAGATTCGCTTCGCATCAGACTTTAATCTTGAAGCAGGCAAATTCGAGAATCTTCATCGCATAGGTCAGAAGGATAATCATGAAAACAGCCAACATCGCTTCAACAAACGCTTCCGGTGGCTTGTAATTTCCTGCCGCGCCAAGAGTGCCAATGTTCACGATATGGTTGATCTTTCCGACCAAACCCGTTACGGCATCTATCAATAAACCGTGAAAAAGCGCGTAAGACAACAGCCACAGGAGAACGGTAGATGGCATTGCTACTCGGTAGCGGTGCTTTTGATGCTCGTTAAAGATGATGCAGCTGTAACATCGCTCCTTCTTTTGAGCGAGCGTCAGCCGGTTATTTTGCGGGATGAAATTTCCAGATAGAAGTTGCTCTTTACTGATTGTCTTCCCTTCCATCGCAGTGCGAATGACCGACTCTTCGCACATACAACCGACCAATTCCTTCCAGCATGTCCGCTTGGAGAGATAGATCGGGCAACTTTCCCGAACAAACTTCCTGCAGAAAGGCAGCTGCCAGCATTTGCCCAGCAAGACATTCTGCTTATCACTCTCTTCTTTGATCCCTTTGCCCAACTTGATCTGGTCGGCTTTTGCACCGACCTTCATACGAAGCTGGATTCGAATCGCCACATCGACCACGACAACTAGGAGTCCCAAGACTCCAAGGACGGTGCCCCCAAGTTGCAGTGCGCTGTAGGCGTGTTGGGTGGCGTCGTTGGACTTGTCACCAATGATCGAAGGGAGATAGAGAGGCGCAAAGTAGAGCGCAGCGGCTCCAGCAAGTTGACCTACGCCAAGGAGCTCAGCTCCCCAAAACATATAGGTCGAACCGACAACCAGTCCAAGAACACCCACAACCAGAATGTTCTTAAACAGATCAATATTCTTGGCTGCATCCGCTAACTGGCTTGCTGAAGTGGCATCACCCGAGACTCGGACGCACGTAAAAATGAGCAGAGCAACAGATATCAGAGTTGCGAGACCACCAAGGCTGATTACAACCTTGGCACAACCAGTCAACACTTCTAAGAAAGTGTCCGATAAGTCTCGAGAACCGTATCCGCCTCTGCTCATACTTTTACTTCTTGACGCGTTCTAAATATGCGTCGGTGCGTGTGTCGATTTTTACGACGTCTCCAGTGTTCAAATGGAACGGTACATTTACTGTAGCCCCCGTTTCCAACTTCGCTGGCTTGGTGCTACCACTAACAGTGTCACCTTTAAACCCTGGATCAGTTTCGACGATTTCTAACTCAACAAAGTTCGGTAATTCGTACCCGAGAGTTTCACCATTCGCTACCAAGGCAACGATCTCCATATCTTCCTTGAGATACTTGCCTTGAGGACCAAGTGCGTCGCCGCCGATTGGGAACTGCTCATAGGTATCCAGATCCATCAGGATCATCTCATCACCTTGTCGATAAAGATATTGCATCTTGTTCTTCTCGATGAAAGCCGGCTCAACGCGTTCGCCAGATCGGAATGTCTTTTCGAGCGCCTGACCGGTCTTTACCTTTCGAAGCCGTGTTCGGACAAATGCACCACCCTTACCAGGTTTAACGTGCTGGAATTCGACGATGGTGTAAACCTCGCCGTCCAGATAAAAGTGCATACCATTCTTGAAATCGCTTGTATCAATCGCCAATATTCATGCTCCAAGGGCTAAGCCCTAAATTCTCCGTCCATTGTGACATGGCTGAGTAAAGTCCCTGCGCCATAATCTTAACTTGATTCGTGAGTTCGCAATTGGGACTGGTTTCATTAAGATTCAGACCAACGGATAAAACGATCTCGGAACTCATTCTAAACCGGAAAGCGATTTAACAACAAGTCAACTTCAATACACTTCGGTAAACCTCAACGTTCCCGCATTCGTCAACGTAAATCTGAATTGAGTCTGAACTCTCTATCGCTTAAAGGAATCTCATTGAATCCTGCCTCTGTCCCACCCAACCATCCTCCAACTCACGAACCATTCCTGATGGCGGTTGGACACTTAATGCGTCAAACGTTAACCGTTGGAGCAGAAGATAGCTTGGAAAGGGCTATTTCTGAATTACGAAGAAATGGCGGATTCATACCGATCATCGATTCCGGGGTTCTCTTTGGGCAACTCACCGAAGAAATGCTTCGATCTGAATTGTTGCTGGATGCGAATCTTACAATTAGTGCTGGTTCAGTTGCCCAACCGGCACCCAAGATTTCTCCATACTCAACCGGTTCCGAAGCTCTGAGACGATTTGATAGCGAACGGGTCGATCGCTTAATCGTTGTGGACGACCATGGTCGGGTCATGGGGCAGATTCGTCCCTCTGATCTGTATCCCAAGAAGAGAATTCTTCCCAGACCTGCATTGGTCGGTGGAATGGCTACTCCATTCGGTGTCTACCTGACAACGGGTGCGATCCGGGGCGGTGCAAGTCTATTGGCCGTTGTTTCAACCGGAACCCTGATGTTCACGATGCTTGCGTGTAGCAATGTAATTGGCACTTTTGCGACCCAGCCACTTGCTCACTCCCAATTGCCCGGATTCCTGAAGGATTCCATTCCTGCCGTGCTCATCCTTTGCCTTTTTGGGCTGATCATGAGACTAATCCCACTGTCTGGGACGCATGCAGCCGAGCATATGGTGGTTCATGCCATGGAGCGAGGAGAGGAATTGGTACCAGAAGTCGTTGCCCGAATGCCCAGAGTTCATCCTCGATGCGGAACGAATATTGCGGTTGGAATGACGCTATTTCTTTCCATTTACGGCATTGAATGGATCAAATACGACGACATACGATTTCTTACCGCTGCCATCGTAACGCTGTTTTCTTGGCGCCCACTTGGTTCGCTCGTTCAGTACTACATCACGACCAAGAAACCCACCGAGGCTCAAATCCGTAGTGGGATCAAAGCAGGAAATGAGTTGATGTCGCGCTTTGCAACCGCCAAGTCCACTCAAGCCTCCATACCGGTAAGAATCTGGAACAGTGGACTCTTGCAGGTAGTGATGGGGTCCAGTTTGATGCTACTTCTCTTGAAGGGAGTCATGCTGTTGTTCCATTTTTCAATTCCGGGGCTGGAGTAGCTGTCCATCCAAGGTACAATTTACGATTCGAGGTTTACTTTTTCGTGCAGAGCGCCTACAACGTATTACTCTTTCTAGCGATCGTGGTCGCTATTGTCTTTGCCCTTCTGGTTTTAGTTACCGGAAAGGGAGATGCGATGTCGGGCGGTGGCAGCGTGCGAACGTCCTTCAAAGGTAAGGCCAGCTTCGACGACTTCATGTCCAGATGGACAATGATTCTCGGTGCTATTTTCTTCGCACTGATGATTGTCATCGACTCGGTTAGCAACCGAATGGACAACATGTCCAAGATCTCATCGCCGCCAGTAGCATCGGCTCCGGCTAAGAAATCTTAATCTTAATAAATCAAATTCAAAAGTAGCCCGGCGGGTTTTCCGCCGGGCTACTTTTTTTCGCGTTACGTTGATCCACTACAAGAAAGCCTAACGCGATTCAACTGGAGTCTCTGGATTGCCCTAGGCGTAAGAACCAACAGTTACTCCCAGATCGCCCCACAAAAAAGACTCTGTACGTCTACCAGAGAGGCACAGAGTCTTCCTACAAGTTAGAGACCTAACCCGTTCACAACATCGGCGATTACTTTTTCTTTGTTTCTGCCTTTGGAGTAGGGATGCTCGTAGCAGTCTTGGCAAACTTCGCCGGATCCTTCTTGAATTCAGCTGGGCATCCTCCACAGCAGAAGAAGTATCGGCGGCCCTTGTAATCAGCGTACATATGAGCAGCAGTGGCCTTGGTGATATCAACCTTGTTCTTGGTCATGACGGCACAAGTCATGGCTGGAGCAGCAGCTTTCTTGGTGCCTTGGGCCGATACTACACCTACTGAGAGAGCAACGAGAAGAGTGAGGGACAGGATCTTTTTCATAAACAACTCAATTTACTTAATACGGTGGTTCGAATCCAACTATTCCCCAACTTGTTTGGATTGAGATGAATGCCAGAATAGGATTACGGTGCCGATCAAGATTCTCCATACAAACGATATGCATGGCACTCTGACCGATCAGAGGTTTGCCTTCCTGAAGGATCTTCGTGATAAAGCTGATCTCTATTTTGATTCTGGAGACGTAATCAAGACAGGAAACCTCGGCATTCCACTGCGACAGGAGGTTGCATGGACCTACTTGGACCGTCTTCAATGCACTGCAAGTGTCCTGGGCAATCGTGAAACCCATGTCCTTGAATCCGCATTTCAGTCAAAGTTAGCCGGCTCGACCCATCCTGTTCTCTGCTCGAACCTCCGGCGAAAAGATTCCTCCCGCCCCCTGCCAACTGATTTACTGCTTGAAGTAAATGGCTTGAAGGTTGGCATTTTTGCGGTGATGGTTCAAATGGTCACGGAAAGGATGAAAACTCAAGCCCTCAGCGTTTACCTATGGGATTCACCTGTCAAAACCGCCATCGAACAGGTTGCCAAGTTGCGACCGCAAGTGGACCTCTTGATCTGCCTTTCCCACATTGGACATAGACAGGACTTGGAGCTGGCTAAAGCGGTAGACGGTATCGATGTAATTTTGGGCGGCCATTCGCACACGGTTCTCACCGAGCCTATTAAAGTCGGCAACACATTCATTTGCCAAGGCGGCTCGCACAACCGCTTCGTCGGCCTCTATGAGTGGGATGCAACCAGTGGTCTTACCGGCACGCTAATCCCAATCCCAGCCAGCTAAGAACGAGTCATCATCGTTCCGATTCCACTGTGCGTAAAGACTTCGATCAACAAGGCATTTGGCACACCACCATTGATCATGTGAACACTATCTACTCCACTCTCCAGTGCGAACAACGCGCCCTCAAGTTTGGGAATCATTCCCCGATCAGCCTTGCCGGAGTCTAACATTCCTCTCGCCTCGGCATGAGTCAACTGGGAAATCGTGGAATGGGCATCGTCTTTATCACTGAGAACACCATTGGTATCAGTCAAGAGTATGAGCTTTGATGCACCCACTGATGAAGCGATTGCGGCGGCGGCACTATCGGCATTGACATTCAGAGCTTGCTTTTTGGCATCGGTTGCCACACTGCAAACCACGGGTATAAATCCGGCAGAAGTCGCCACCATCAGTACCTCGGCATTGACTTTGGTGACATTTCCGACTCGCCCCAACTCTTCTGAGATCTGATCTGCCACTAGCAAGTCGGCATCTCTGCCAGACAGCCCGATCGCCTTTCCACCCGCCTTTTGGACCTCGGCAACTAGAGCCTTGTTCGCGCGTCCAGCAAGAGCCATCTCGACAACATCCATCGTCGCCTGATCTGTAACCCTAAGACCGTTGAGCGTTTTCTTCTCAAGCCCGAGCTTTCCTAACCAAGTATCAATTTCGGGGCCGCCCCCATGGACCAAGATGCAACGAATTCCCACCAGGTCAAGCAGGAGTACGTTCCGAATTACACCCTCCATCAAATGGGGGTCCTTCATGGCACTACCTCCGTATTTGACCACGAAGGTTTGACCACGAAAAGCTTGAATATAGGGGAGCGCTTGATTGAGTATCTCAGCGTGTGCTTGAGGATCGATCATTGCTCGGATTATAGCGCCAACACCCTCTCAGCTACTTGACCGTCCAAATGCGATGTTTCTTCCAATGCCGAATTATTCTCACCGCATAGCCGAAGAAGTTGAACACATCGCGATACAGATCAACCACCGCCGCCAACTCTTCCCCTCGTCTCCGGCGGGCCATCAAGGATGCCAAATCGTAGACAACATACAGGACAAAAATTGCATTGGTCCCAAGAGCGAATGCGGCATGGGCGCGATCAAAGTTTCCTGCACTGGCCATTCCAGCTACGATGGCGCTCGAAGCAATAAACGACAGCATGCAACATCCCACAAAGCTGAAATCCCGTCCACTCAACATCGCATACAGCGCTATACAGGAAGGGCCAATCGCACCCTGATAGACTGGCCAACCCTGAAGCTGGGTTTCACGAATCACCCACGCTGTCAATACCAATACTGCTGGTAAGCAAAGGCTAGATGCCTTTGCTTCTGCCGCCTTGCCTCGGATCGCTATGCGCAGAACGTCCAACGTTATCAGACAAATCGCGTACCCGATCAAAGGCACTTCGAGGCCGACGTGTGGCAGGCTCAAATGCGCAAGCGCAGCCATGAGCCCGATACTGCCCAAATACATCAGAGCAACGCGACGGATAAATTGAATCCGCTGCGGATAAGGGTTCTCGGTGATGTTTCCTGGCACCTCCACCGGCTCTGGAATGTAATTGGGCACGTACATGCGGGCTTAGAATTTCACCTCTATGGGCTTGGGAAGTCCCAAGCCATCCAACTGTTTGAGGATTTGTGCCTTATCACCCACCAAAACCAAGAGCGCATTTTCGAGTGGAATGGCATCATGAACCAAGAAATTCAGATCCGAAGCCTTGAGCCGACCAAAGGATGCGAGATCGGTTTCAATTGAGTTAAAAGGGCGCCCCAAATTGGATAGAGAAACAGCTTTATTGACGATGCCATCCAATCCAGTCAGGGATTGAATCGTCTCGGTACGGAGCGTATTGGTAGCTTTCGAGACTTCTGCATCCGAGATATCTCCTTTTCGAATCTTGTCAAACTCAGCTAGGAACTCCTTGATCGATGCTCCAGTTACATCTGCACGAACATCGGCAGATGCAATCATGCTTCCCAACTTGACATCCAGGTTATAACCGGCAAATGCTCCATATGTGTAGCCCTTGTCTTCTCGCAAGTTCTGATTCAACCTACTGGTAAAGCTCCCGCCTAAAATCAGGCCTAATGCTGAAAGCTTGACCCGATTCGGGTCGTTTGCATTAGTGGCCGGAAAGAGGAATCGAACGACGGTTTGCACAGCGCCAGGCTTATCCACCAAAACGACCTTCAATGATCTATTCGAAGGTTCGGCATAGGCAGCTTTCGGAGCTAATGGTTGACTAGTTGATTTCCATCCACCAAAGGTTTTCTCTAGTGATGCCTTCACTACCGATTCATCTAGACTTCCAGCAACAAAGATTGAAGCAGATTGAGGCTGGAATATCCTCCCGTAGTCCGACTTGAGATCGGCCACCGTCAGAGATTTGATGGAAGTAGAGGTCCCAGAGACCGGTCGGCCATAAGGGTGTTCAGCGCCCCAGAACTCTCGCGCTCCAACTTTTGAGGCTACCGCGTCGGGGTTATCACTTTCCTGCTCCAGGGAAGTCGCAGTTACTCTTTGGACTCGGCTCCATTCCTTCTCGTCAAAACGAGGACGTAAGACAGCATCGCCGAAGAGTTGAAGTGCTTTGTCGAAGCTTTGCGCAGTCGAAGACAATCGAGCACTGGAGAACTGATGCCCAGATTGAGCTGAAACTTGAGCTCCCAACAGGTCCAATGCTTTGGAGAATGCTTGGGCATCCATCAAACCCGCGCCACCCTCGGTCAGCATATCCGCCATCATGGCTGCTTGCCCAGCCTTGGCGGTGGCGTCCTCGTCTGCCCCGCCTTGGAAGTTTAGGGCCAAGGTCATCAAGGGTAGTTCAGACTTTTGCCAATAATTCACCTTAATCCCATTGGACAACGTGAACGATTTTGGCTCGGCAATCTTGAATGCTGGAGGATCGGAAAGACTTGGCCGAGTGCTTCTCGGATTCGTTTCTACTTTGTCACTGAGTGGAACAACGCGCATAATCAAACGATTATTGAGATCAAGAACTTGATGACTGACTTCTTTGATCTTTGATGCCGACGTCGTTCGATAGTTATCCAGCACACGCTTAAATGAATTCGGTTCTCCGAAATAGAACTCATACTCGTTCAGTTTGTCAGCCTTCGCTTGAACCGACTGAAGGCCAGATAGAACCTGGAATTCTAACTGAGCTGATTGTCGTTTGAGTTCTTCCGATGTTGGACCTGACTTGGTAAATCGAGTCAGCTCATCGTCGATGGCGTCTTCCAGCTTCTGCTGCGAAGCACCTGGAGCAAGCGTGGCATCGACATAGAAGTAGCTGCCCAGTAACAAATCATTCTGATTGGCACTCACATCTGTAGCAACTTTGTCTTTCACTACCAATCTTTGATAAAGGCGGCTGGTTAACCCGCCAGACAGAATAGATCCTGCCAAATTCATCTCCGCATCTCCAGGCTTGTAAGCAGCCGGACTATGCCAGATCATGATCGACTTTGGAGCTTGAACTTGGTCAACCATCGTCATCCTTTTGACACCATGAAAGTTGGTCGCAGGAACAGACTTTCGAGGCACATCATTCTGTCGTGGCAACGACCCGAAAAGACTGGCAATCATCGGCTTGATCTGCTTCGGATCGAAATCTCCGGCAACGACCAAGGACGCATTATTGGGAACGTAGTAATTGGCAAAAAAGCCCTGTACATCTTTGACCGTGGCATTGTCGAGATCTTCCATGCTCCCAATAACACTGGTGTGATAGGGATGCCCTGAAGGGAACATCAATCCATTGATTGATTCGTAAGCCTTACCGTATGGGGTGTTCTCGGTGTTTTGGCGACGCTCATTCTTCACAACATCTCGCTGAAGGTCCAACTTCTTTTGGGTCATCGTCCGCCCCAAATCTTCTAGTCGGTCTGCCTCTAACCAAAGCAATGTCGGGAGAAGATTGGAAGGGCCAACGTCATAGTAGTTGGTGCGGTCTTCGGAGGTTGACGCATTGTTCGATCCTCCGCCACCTTCCATGATCTTGTCGTATTGACCGGTGGGAACTCGATCAGTCCCCATAAACATCAGGTGTTCAAATAGGTGCGCAAAACCTGAACGCCGTTCTGACTCGTCTTTCGACCCCACGTAATACCAAATATTGACAGTGGTTATGGGAAGCGAGTGATCTTCGTGCAAGATCACCTTCATCCCGTTCGGCAAGATGTACTTGTCAACTTTAACATCTTGAGCGGACGCAAGAGCTGCGAGGGCAGCCAAAAAGGAACTGAGAGCAATTCGTTTGGGGAGCATCGTGTTGATTCGATCTTATCCCATGGGCGAAGTCCTTCCCACAATTCAGTGAGTTTCCGTAGAATGAGAGCCCATGAAGTTCCGAACGGCCTGCGCTTCTCTTCTCTTTTACACCCTATTGTCATCAACATTCGGGTCTGACTTTGCCATCCACAACAAAGATCGTGTCGTGTTCTACGGCGATTCCATCACCGATAATTCCCCGTACACATCCTTCATCGAGGCATTTATCGTGACCCGCTATCCAAGTCTCGATGTTCGGTTCTTCAACGCTGGCGTGGGGGGTGATCGTGTAACCGGTGGCTGGATGGGACCCATTGATCAACGCCTACCCAGAGACCTCTTTTCGCGACAACCCTCTGTGATCACCGTTATGCTGGGAATGAATGACGGCTCGTATCGTCCATTCGATCAGAAGATTTTTGATACCTATCGCAATGGCTTCCAACATATCGCCGATGAGATTCGCGCCAAGGCTCCCAGTGCTCGAACTTACTTGATCAAGCCATCTCCTTTCGACGATGTGACGCGACCGACTACCGGCTATAACGACGTGTTGAAAAAATATGGTGAATACCTTTCCGACTTGGCATCCAAGTCCAAATTCGACACCATTGACCTCAACACCCCGGTAGTGGAAATGCTGACATCTGCCAAACAAATTGATTCTGATCGGGCATCCAAGATCATTGGCGATCGGGTTCATCCAGGGCCAGCCGGACATCTTATCATGGCGGGAGCGATCCTAAAGGCCTGGGGTGCAGATTCGACTGTCTCAAGCGTGACCATTGATGCTCAAACCGGTAAATCAATAACCACGAATGCATCAGTCAATAGTGTCAAAACTGGCAAAGATTTGGAGTGGACTTCCAAAGAAGGAGCGCTACCCTATCCCCTGGATCGTGGGAACCCAGACGTCCAGTTAGTGTTGAAATCGTCTGACTTTGATCAAACACTGAATCAAGAAACCTTGAAGGTAACGGGATTGGCAAGTGGTAAGTATCGCCTTTCAATTGATGGAGCTTCGATCGCCAACTTCGATTCCGATCAATTGTCGACGGGGATCAATCTGGCTCAGTTGAATACTCCGATGACTCGCCAATCGAATGCCGTCTATGGAATAACTAGCAATCGAACTCAGACTCGATACTTCTTGTGGCGTCAACTGGAAGTTGGGCTGTCCTATATGTCACCCAAGGAAACCTCTACTGTCATCAAGGATTATCAGCGAGCCGAAGAAGACCTGATTCGGATGCAGCACAATGCAGCAAAACCGGTTGCCCATCGTTTTCAACTATCGCCGGTAACCAATTGATCAGCAATTGAACTTGGATTTGGTTCTTGGTGGCCTGATTTTATCAAACAGAGTCCCAAGAACCCGATTTCTGTATATCAAAAACGGCTATAAAAAACACCGAATGCAAAGCTATTTGTGCCACAAGGTTTCTGGCCCGTTCGAATTGAACGGCCGCTTGGATAAGTCACCGTGGACTCAAGCGGAATGGACAGCAGACTTTGTCGATATCGAAGGCGATGTCAAACCCAAACCGAGGTTTCGAACCCGCGCAAAGATGTTATGGGATAACGACTATCTCTACATCGGTGCTGAGCTGGAGGAACCCGATGTTTGGGCCAATCTCACGGTACGTGACTCTGTTATCTTCCAGGATAACGATTTTGAGATTTTCATCGATCCGAATGGTGACAACCATTTGTATGCCGAATTTGAGATGAACGCACTCAATACCGTTTGGGACCTCCTTTTGGTAAAGCCATACAGGGATGGAGGTCCGGCGATAACTGGATGGGACATCCATGGGCTAAAGTCCGCAGTTCATATCGATGGAAAGATCAATGATCCCAGCCGTCCCGATAAAGGATGGAGTCTGGAAGTTGCGTTCCCATGGAAAGCACTGAGCGAGATTGCCGGTACCCATTGTCCACCACGGGAAGGTGACCAGTGGAGAATCAATTTCTCTCGTGTGGAATGGTTGACCACCGTCGTAGATGGAAAATACCAAAAGATTCCAGGCAAACCCGAGGACAATTGGGTTTGGTCACCACAGGGGGTCGTTGACATGCACCGTCCCTATACTTGGGGAATGGTGCAGTTCACCGAATCCCCATTTGGCCAAGGAAGCCTCCGGGATCTAGATGGACGAGTCGAACGAACGGCTTTGTTTCAAGTCAACGAAGCGCAGCGCGGTTATCGGGCCAAGCATGGAAAGTGGGCTAACTCAATCCATGAGCTTGGATTAGCTATCCCAGAGGTCATGATCTACACAACTCCGTCTTGCTATGAGGCCATTCTTGGTGCCTGGCATATCGATCACACCTCACACATCTGGAAGAGCTGATTGTTGACTAATCACTAAGTCCTCGGGACAGAAAGGTTTGCAGCGTCGAATGGGACATGTTTCCCAACATACAGCCCTGACCTAATTTTGTTCGGGGCTGTGTTTCTTCACACTGCGAATGGGTCAGCCCCCTTGCACCATCAGCCCCCATTGTCCCCATACTTAGGCCGATGCCACGAATGATCGTTGAAACTGCCGAAGCCTTGTTAGACCAGGAGATCAAGGTGTTGGACAAGGGTTTTGTCCGCCTTGTGGACTACATGGGTGGTGATGAGCGGATAGTTCAGGCTGCAAGAGTCAGTTACGGCACCGGGACAAAGAGTTATCGTCAAGATCGTGGTTTGATCCACTATCTGATGAAGCACTGGCACACAAGCCCATTCGAGCAAGTCCAGTTGACGTTCCATACCAAGATGCCTATTTTTGTTGCCCGACAGTGGGTTCGGCATCGAACGGCACGTCTCAATGAGATTTCTGGCCGCTATTCGGTGATGAAGGATGAATTCTATGTACCGAATCCCGAGAACATTCGGCCGCAAAGTGAAAACAACAAACAAGGTCGAAGCGAAGAGCGGTTCACGTCTGACCAAGAACAAGAGATTATTCGGCTCTTTGCCGATGAACAGAAGACGGTTTACCAAAATTACGAGCGACTTCTCGAGCTGAACGTTGCTCGTGAGATAGCCCGAAACAACCTGCCGCTAAGTCTTTACACTGAGTGGTACTGGCAGATTGATCTGCATAACTTATTCCACTTCCTTCGACTCCGGATGGATCCGCACGCTCAGTATGAAATTCGAGTCTATGCTGAAGCTATGGCTCAATGCGCCAAGGCTGTTGCTCCGCTGGCATACGAGGCATTCGAAGAGCATATTCTGGGTTCTGTGGCATTCAGTCGGGCTGAGAGCGAGGCCCTATCGGCTTTGCTTAGTGGCAAGCCGGTTCAACTTGAGGGTCGGAATTTGGCCGCATTCGAGGCGAAGATTGCTAAGCTCCACGCTGCCGTACCTGCCGAAGCTCCCGAAGAACCTCAGTTGAATTCTTAGTGGGTGCCTTTTAAGCACCCACTAAGAATCTGGCTAACGGTTTTGTTTACTTAAGAATTTCTGCGCCCAAGTCCGAGCGCAGAAATCTGAATGAACAGCCTAACGGGCCAAGAAACTGCTCATTTTCAAGCCCAGCACCAACTACACTTTTTTCGTATTGACCTGGTTCAGCCCCGACGGAACACAAACGAAGCCACGCCCATCGCCGGAACGGTGACCTTGATTTTCACGCGGAACTGTCGATCCAATCGCTTGATGGTACGGTTTCCGTTCTCATCCTCAACGACAACTCTATCGGTAAGGCCTGCATAGTAGAGGGGCATAATCAACTCCCTCGTCAAAGCGGCATGAGTCGGATTATAAATAACCGCCATTGCTGGCTCATCCAGGTTGCTGTTGACGTGCAAAGCCATATCCAGGTCTCGCCCATCCGCTCGGCGAATATGTAGGATGTCAGACTCCAAGATAGCCCGATGCTTTTTGAACCAAGTCACCCACTTGATCACCAATGCTTTGGTCTCAGGTGAGTCATAGAGCCGTGGACCACGATAACAAGCTTGCACACCGTAACCAAATGCACTGGCCATGTGCAGACCATAGACTTCCAAATGGTCCTTCAATGGCTCGATCGTTGCGCTATCCCCTCCGCCTTGATATTCCGTAAGCGGTACAAACATCCAACCCATTGATGGGGCTTTCAACCAAGTGCCATCAAACATATTTTGTCGAGCATGAATGGGTTGTTGGTCCCTCGGCAAAGACCAATTCACTTCGCGATATCCCATTCCCGTCTTGTTAGAACCGGCCAATACATACCAATCCGGCACGTTCAGGAAGATTCCCCTCTCTCGGCACCAAGCATAGAAATCCGAGATCTCCCTCCACTGCTTCCATTGGGAGTCCAAATATCCTTCGTGCCCTGGATGGCTTGTCGAAGCGCAAGGATCTCCAGGATAGCTACCGTCGTGTTCCAATAGGTCAAAACCGGTTTTTTCCAAAAACGTCTTGATGTGCTGGAAATATTCGATCCCCCATTTGCTTTGAAGGCACGGTGAATTACCGAAGATCATCCCACCTGGCTTACCGGTTTTGACATTGATAGCATCGTTATCGTCGTCAATTCGGCGACTGGCAAGCAAAGAGTAACAGCCGATCTCCAATCCCTTGCTGTGAGCGTAATCCGCAAATTGCCGAAACTTGGTGATGTTGGTATTGGACGTGTCTTCGGCATCCAACCCACTCCCAAAGCTAAAAATCACCATTTCGAAGCCGCACTCTGCCGCTTGATCCATCGCTTGCTTGGCTTTGACCGGATCGGTAGTTGTCAAATGCAACATGATCGGGTTTTCAGTAGCCCATGGAGCAAACGTTCGGAATAAGCGTCGAACACCCAGGGCCTTACGCTCTCGATCGTACGAGTCGTGAACCATCTCGTAGATTCGATGGCTGTCAAACGTCTGGCCATCGCCCAAGGCATAATCAGGTCCAATCGGGGGATAACTTTCCAGCTGACAAGGGGTTTTCCGATCGTAATTCACTTGACTCAAATAGTCAGGATCTTCAACCCAATGCATAACTTTGCTGGACCCAACCGGGGTCATCCCGTTGAACGAAAAATCGGAGTAGACATCGATATTGGGCAGGATCCAATTCTGAAAAAAATCAACCTCTGATTGAGCCTCAACTACTCCAAGAATCTCAGACTTGAACGTGTTGATCCGGATGCCTTTACCGGAATGATTCTCGACCTTGAGCTGCTTCATCAAGGCAGGAATGCCATCGAACAGTTCATAACGGATCGAAACGTCTATCCCTGATAGCTTTGGATGCTGGTAGCGAAACGTAAGCGATATTCCCTTGGGTGGCCACTCTAGATCACTGGAATGGCGTTTCCGTTTCCACTGCATAGGTGCAAAAACCGGACCAATCTCATATTTCACAAACTGGAAGGCATTCGGATCAGCATGCATCCCATCAAGCCAATCAGGGCGGAGAAATGCCAAATTCGGTTGACCAACCAAGCCACCCACTGGGTACTTCTTTCCGTCGATTTCTAGCTCGGCTTCCGGCTTGACTGCCCTGACCATCGCTTCACCCGTCATCAGGTTGTCTAACCCAACCGTGGCGGCGTTTGGTGCAATGCGGAATGTCCGACGGATCAATCCGTTGTCCAAAGACAGTTCCCTATCACCCTGACGAGACAGCTTTGCTTGGAAACCCGAGTTATGGATCAGCCAATCCACATTCAAAACCCGATTCTGCGTAGCAAGAGAAAGTCCAGCCATTCCGAGGCCCAAGATCAGCGAGTTCACTGGCGTACGATAGCACGATTCGACCCACCTTTCACAGGCATCAAGTGCGGCGCCGATTGGTTGCCCCAACGTTTTGGGTTGTTTTGAGCAAATTTAGGATCGATTCTTTCGTCTGACTTCAAAAGTAGTACTCTGGTTAAATCTGGATGCCTCTGAGCAATTTAGCGATTTCTTACTGGACGGCTCAAAGAAGTAGTTCAAATTTCGATGGACTGCGTTCAAACTTGTTAACAGTCAGCCTTCGGGTACCGAACTAATTCCATGGATCCTTCAAGCAGCCAAAAATGGGCCGAAACGTTGCTGGAATACCCCGCGTTGCTTGAAAACATTAGCGATGGCTTCTTCGCGTTGGATCACGAATGGAAATTCATCTACGTGAATTCGCTCGCCGAGAAAGTACTGGGACAAAGTCGATCCGAACTTATCAATCAAAAGGTCTGGGAAGCGATGCCGGAGGCGGTTGGCTCCATTTTTCAAATCCAGTTTGAAAATGCGTACAACAGTCAAAGTTCTGTGCAGTTTGAAGCCTTTTGTTACCAAATCGATCGTTGGCTGTCGGTTCACGCACACCCCGCCCCTTTTGGCCTGGCAATTTACTTCAAAGATAATCTAGATCGCGCACGGCCAACACCCTCTGATATCGCAATCGAAGAGCGATTTCGAAGTATGGTCGAGAACTTACCGGCAGGGGCAGTGTTTGTTGATGGGGATCGCGTATGGTTAAATCGCTCCGCCCAAAAGTTGGTTGGCTACACCAATGCAGAGATCAAAACGCTTGATGACTGGTTCCAGAAAGTGTATCCAGACAGTCCCATCGAATCGAGATTGGGATATGAAGGACTGAAAGCCCAAGGGTTCCCCGAAGAAGTCCTGTGCGTCATTACGAATAAAGCTGGCGAGAAGAAGCATGTCGAATTTGCGGGCTACATTAGTGACGTTGATGAGTTTTGGATCCTTCACGACGTAACCGAACGCCGTTTGTCAGACGAAAAATTCCGAATCCTCTTTGAGTACACAAACACCGCCTATTTCTTATTTGGGCCGAGAGGCATTGTGGACTGCAATGCCACCGCTCTAGACCAATTGGGCTTTACACAGAAAGATCAGGCGATCGGCAGAACATTCCTTTCCCTGTCTCCACCGTATCAAGAAGACGGCATTCCCAGCGAACTCAAGCTTTCAGAAGTCAACCGCCAACTGGAAGAAACCGGTCAGGTCAGCTTTGAGTGGAAGCATCTAAGGGCAGATGAAACAGTTCGGTTCGTCTTTGTTTCGGCATCAAAAATGCCTATAGGCGATGAGTCTTTGGAGTTGGTTGTATGGCAAGACCTTACGATGATCAAAGAGGCCGAAGAAAGGCTTAGACAGAGCGAATCTCAATATCGAACGATCATCGATAACACAGATGAAATCATCTACACCCTAACTTTGGACGGTCGATTCTCGTTTGTCTCACCCAGTTGGACGCGTCACTTGGGACATTCACTTGAGCATGTAGTTGGTCACCGTTTTATTGAGTTTGTCCATCCCGAAGACCGATCCAAAGGGTTGGAATACACACTAAAGCTATTCCGAGATCCCTCCACAAGGGGAAGTTGCGATTATCGGGTCCTCCATGTGGACGGTACCTATCGATGGCATGAGACGAGCGGATCTGTAGTCGTCGGGCCACATGGCGATGCCATCCATTTTGTCGGCCTCTCACGCGACATTACAGAAAAGAGAGAAGCCAAACACGCACTTGAGATCGCTCGTGATGAGGCACTGGCTTCGTCTCGTGCCAAGAGTCAATTCTTGGCAACGGTTAGCCACGAAATCAGAACCCCTCTGAACGGCATTTTTGGAATGACGAACTTGCTCGCCGATACACCTCTCACAGAGACTCAAATGGGTTTCCTGAAAACGATCCAGTCGAGTGGTGAAATTCTCAGAAGGGTTATTGACGACGTTCTCGATTATTCTCGAATTGAGGCAGGAAAGCTCACAATCTCACCCTTGGCAACTGATGTCGTGTCTGCCCTTCATGACGTGGTATCTCTCTTTCAAGGAGTCGCAAAGGACAAGGGCATCGCACTGGCGCTCGATTGCTCAGGACTGAAGACTCTTCAGGTCTATGCAGACCCAACCCGCGTCAAGCAAGTCGTAGCAAACCTCGTCAGCAATGCCGTCAAATTCACAGAGGTTGGCGGGGTTCGGGTAGTAGCCAAACTGGTCCATGAAAACTACAATGCTCTCATTCTGAGAATCGAAGTGGCCGATACTGGCATTGGGATTAAGCCAGATCGGGCCGAAGCGATTTTTGAAGGTTTCACTCAGGCGGATAATTCTATGCATCGCCGGTACGGCGGAAGCGGGTTGGGCCTCACGATCTCAAAGCGAATTACTGATTTAATGGGTGGAACCATCGGTGTCCAGAGTCAAATCGGAACAGGTAGCACCTTCTGGGTCGAATTGCCTCTATCTAAGATCACCAAAGCGAATGCCAAACCCGAAGCCCTCAATCAGTTGGTCTCGCTTGACGGCCTCAAAGTGCTACTTGCCGAAGATAATTTGGTCAATGTCGAGGTCGCCAAAATGCAGATTGAGAAACTGGGTTGCACCGTGGACGTTGCATACGACGGACGTGAGGCGCTCAACCTCTACAAGGATGGCGATTACGACCTGGTTCTCATGGATGTCCAAATGCCTGATATGGATGGACTCGAAGCCACCCGGGCTATCCGTGGGGTCGAACAAGAAACCCAACGACATACTCCGATCATTGCCCTAACGGCTACCGCATTCGCAGAAGACAAGAAGGCGTGCGAGGATGCCGGTATGGATGGATTCCTATCCAAGCCTTTCAAACGGAACGAACTTGAATCGGTATTGAAAGAGTGGGCGCAGACTCTGGTCGAATAAAATAACCGATCATTTCACCAGATAGAGCTTAAAGTGATCCTGCTCTACTGGAGGCTTGACCTCCGCCAAACGACGCCCTGCTTTTTGGGCTTGGATATAGTCCTCTGGCTGGATACGATCTTCTCGGGTAATGATCCAAATCGGATCCTTCACCGCCAAAATTTCGTCCAATTTGTCAGTATCCAGGGCCGTGCTGTTGAGATAGAGCAATACCGATGGCAAGCTCGTTTCCTGAAGCTTTAGTTTTCCAGTCCCAAGTTCCAAATTTCGGCGGCCCATTTGATACATCGCCACTTGCCCGCCTTCTCGACGAACATAACGAGCAATCGCATGGACCTCTCTTTGTCCGCTTGCTTTATACCAAAAGATGAAAACGCCGTTTGCTATGGCCGAGGTCAGGATGCAAGCGGTCGCCGCCGCATTGAACCACCTGTGTGTATCCCTAGCCTTCCGATTCACATAATCAGCAACTAATAGGGCTGCAGGCGGAAACATCGGCAGGATGTAGTGAGGAAGCTTTGCGCTGCTGATCGTAAAGAAGACAAAGATGACTCCTGCCCACGTTGCCAGATAGCGCTGAAGTTGCTCACTTTCCGCAAACTCAGGTTGCTTCCGACGAGCCATTGGCCACGCTTTCCAGATGAACAATGACCATGGCAGCATGCCAACCAAAAATAGCGGGACATAGAAGATCAGTCCCTGAATGCCTCCAAGAGTGTGGGCAGCATCACCACCGGTAAATCGTCCAATGTTTTGTTCAATCAAGAACTTCTGAACAAACAGCTGACCATTAACCTTGTATGCCGGAAAATACCAGAGTGAAATCACGCCGAAAAGCACAAGAGTCCCAATGAGCCACTGTCCCCGATATGCCTTTCTTAGATCAGGTTCTCGCCAAAAGGTCCAACCAGCAATAATGGAAAACAGGATCAGAGCAACCGGGCCCTTGGCCAATACCGCACAACCCAGCAACGCCGCCGTGCCAATGCGCGCCTTGGGATTTCCAACCAGAGATTCCCAAAACAGCGCCAGCGCCCCGGTAAAGCAGACCAAGAGCGGCATATCGGTCATCATCATGCGCCCAGTACCAATCACCAAAAGCGAACTGGCCAGTATGAGAACAGCAAGTTGAGCCGTCTGAGAATTGAAGCGTTTAACACCGAACCAGGCAATGACCCCATAGGTCCCCAAAGCGGTCGCTACACTCGGTAAGCGAGGACCAATCATCTCTCCAAAAATCAAAAGAGATGGCTTGGCGAGCCAATACAGTAGGATCGGTTTTTCAAACCAAGGCTTGCCGTTATAGAACGGAGTAATCCACTCTCCCCGCCGGTTCATTTCTGCAACGACTGCCGCGTAAAACCCCTCGTCTACATCAAGGAGCCCATAAAGCCACCATCCAGCAAGCGGAAGGAAAGCCAATCCCCAAACAATGAGCCATCGGGTACGGGAAGACACTATTGAAGAAGGTACCAGCAAACCGAGGTTTAGTGGCCCAAATCCCCTTCTACTGCCTCGATGATCATGTGAAAAGCAAGCATGTGAAGTTCCTGAATACGATCAGATCGGGAACCTGGAGCATGGAGCTGAATATCACAAAGCTGGGCCAATTTCCCCCCACCTTTGCCGAGCGCTCCGACCACCGTTATGCCCAACTCCCGAGCTTTCTCAGCAGCTAAAACCACATTGTCGGAATTCCCTGATGTGCTCATGACGATCAACACATCACCAGGCTTTCCGAAGGCGGCAACCATCCGCACGAAAACCTGATCGTAGCCGTAGTCGTTCGCCACGCAGCTCAAGTGCGCTGGATCGCTAAACGCCATCGCAGGATAAGGTTTTCGGTCGCGGTAGAACCGACCTGAAAACTCCTCAGCCACATGCATCGCATCGGCCATGCTGCCACCATTTCCACATACCATCACTTTCTGTCCTGTCCGAAATGCTTCGGATATGACGGTGGCGATCGAGTTCATCGCCTCGACGGTGCTTGGATTATCCCGGAACTGCTGGAGACAGTGGGTAGCCTCGTCGAGGGATTTCGTGATGGATGGGCGCATGGCGCCATAAATCTACCGCGATTGAGCCTTTCCTAGTGGTGCTTCGGCTTCTTCTTCAGTTCGTGATGAGCAATTGCTGCTGCCGCCACGCCTGTGAGTACTGGGTGCCTTTGCATGAAATTCTTGTGTGCCTTACCTTTGCCCGTATGTTTGGCCAGTTCGTAGGCTGCTACACCGGCAGCCGCTGTCTTAAGCTTGATGTGCTTGTCTTGAGCAACTGCGGTCGTGGGAAGGATTGTGGAAGTGGTGAGTAAGAGTCCGGCTAAAAGAGTTTGTGATGAGCGCATGATTAGTCCTCGAAAGGTTTTGAGTGCCTTTACGCTCCTTCAAATCTGTAGGTTGCAGGGGGCTTTCTGGCAATAGGCAGAATGGCCAATTGGGTCCTTAAGTGGTCATGGTAGGACACTGAAAGAACAGCATTTGGTTAGGTGTTTCTCGGGACCGAAATGTTCATTTCACAGCGTGTCCCAAATAGAAGAATCCTCACTCTGTACTGCAGAATGAGGATTCTTCTATCTACGCAAGGATTAGTTGCCGAGCAGATTGCAAACCATATCCGTTGCATCGGACTGATCTGCACCGAACGGTGAAAACACAGTTGTGCCACCGCCCGCGACTGGCTGGCTAAATTTGCCGTCTTCGATAAGGCCGATGATTCGTCGACACTCTCTGAGGTGACGAGCCGTTGCTTCGTCTCCTGACTTCCCAATGGCCTTATCAATAGTCTTGGCTAAAGATCGAAGGTTCTCTCGCTCGATTCCGTTCAGATCCGTCTTCGTCGCGTTCGCACCGTTGATGCGCGAGTCGATTGTGGACAGATAGTCTGCCTGAAGCGACCGTCGGTAAACATCAATCTTTGGATGCTTTTCGGTTAACTCCGACCAAACTCCGTTTTGAACATCGGATGCCAGTTCAGCAACCGTATAGGCCGAGTTTCCAAACTGAGCTTCGTAATCCAGCAAGCGCTGAATTCGTGCTTCGGAGAGCAGAGATGTCACCAACATTCCCTGTCGACCAACCGCTCGGGTCACGTCGCCAGCCGGATAAAGCTGAGACAGCAACCAACGATTGGTCAATGAAGCTGGAACATGTGTTCCGGCGCTCATCAAGAACTGAACGGCTGCCTTCTGGTCTGCCTTGGAAACCGGTTTGAATACCGTCTCTCCATGTCCGATGTGGTAATTCGTTTCAACTACCCCACCGACATAACGAGAAACGCGCATCAGTTCCGTAAAGCGCTGACCCACCAAAGTTTGATACAGTTCTCGCAGAGTGTCGTAGTTCTCGCCCTGTTTGGCAGCCGCCGAATAGAGGAACTTGGCTTCTCGGTCGATATTCAACAGACCCAGCTGACTGGATCGGACCGCATCCTTACCGATGCACTCACTCTGCGTCTCAGGATCTTCGGTATGTGCGTAGTTGCCAAACCGGAGCTCAGGATGCTTGACTTGTTCAGACGCCCACTTATCAAGAGTTGGTAGTTCAGCATCAGGACTCGATGCGTTTGGAATTGGGGTGTATCCCCATGCGATTGCAAACTTATCGTATGGGCCGATTCGACCAAGCAAGTCGGTTTTGCTCAATTTATCACCCGGTTGAGCAACGTAATTGAAACGCGAGTAACTCATGATCGAGGCCGCAACACCGTTATCTGAAACAAATCCTGGAGTCCGAAGCTGATTCGTTGTCCAAGCAGCACTTGCCTTGAAGTTGTGTTCCAAACCAAGGGTGTGACCCACTTCATGGGATACAACATAGCGAATGAGTTCACCCATCAGGTCATCAGGAAGTGGAAGGTGCTGGGCGCGCTTGTCCATAACCGAAGCCTGTGAGAAGTACCACTGCTGGATCAAGTTCAGAACGTTATGCCAAACGATGATATGGGCAGATATCGTCTCGCCACTTCGAGGGTCGGCAACGTGAGGTCCAACCGCATTCGCAATCGTTGAAGGTGCCCAACGAATGACCGAGTACCGAGCGTCTTCAGGATCCCAAGTGGGGTCTTCCTTCACAGAAGGAGCATTCTTGCAGATAATCGCATTCTTGAATCCAGCCTTTTGGAAGGCAATGTTCCAATTCTCCACTCCACTCTTAATCCAAGGGCGCCACTTGTCGGGCATCTCTCGGCTCAAGTAGAAAATAATCGGCTTCTTTGGCTCTGAAATGGCCGCTGTTGGGTCCTTCTTCTCTAACCGGAATCGATCCACGTAAGTGAGAGAAACTGCCTTTTCTTCTGGTCGACCGTAAGCCGTAAAGCTCGTGCCAAAGAATCCAACGCGATCATCTCGATAGCGAGGGGCCATTGGCTTCTCCGGCAATAGGTCCAAGCTGTAGTGAATCAGCGCAGTGGCCGCCGCTGGTGCTTGGAACGTGAGCATCGATCGTGTCTCAATATTCGTTGGAAAAGCACTGACATTGTCGATATACGATCGAGCTAAATCAACGCCGCTTGCTCCAATTCGTGTACCGGCGGTGAACGGTGCCTGATCGCTTGTAAACAACCTGGTGACGTCGACAACAGCAGATTTTTCCTTGCCTTCGGCTTGAATCGGGAAAGCAGCCAGAATCGGAGCGATGTTGGCCATTTGCAAGCCGTAAGCCAAGCCATCCTTAGACTGCGTTCGAACGTTGTAGCGCTGTTCGCGCATGTAGATCGAGTTCTCGTGTCGTTCGAAGTACACAATGTGGGTACCAGCGGCAGTTCCGGGATAGGCATTGCCATCTGGAACCTGAGCAATTTCGGTCTGCCAAAGAAATACCCTGCCATACAGATTTGTGGGAATCTCCCAAAGAATGTTGTCCTTGACTCGGTGGACCTTAAAAACCCCTTCCTGCGACTTCGCTTCCTTGGTAACGACCTCTTCGTAAGGCTTAATCGTAGCCTGAGAAATGGCACCCGTCGGCCCCATAGATGGGGTAGCACCTGGAGCACCTGTCCCGGTTCCTTGTCGAGGACGACGCTGAGGAGTTTGAGCCTGAGCTGGCAACGTTGCTGTCGCGCAGAACAGCACCGCAAGCGCGAGAGTTATTTGTGATCGAGAAAAGTTCATAGGAATCCCTGCAACAAGGGCAATTACACCCCTAGTAGCTCCGAAATGGTCGATTCGGTATGTAAATTCTAAGACTTGAGCAAGCTCACTGGGGAAAAGCAATTTCCGATTCAGTTCGGATAGCCTAAAACACGCTGCCAGTGTCGCCATGAAACAAAAGGTTGTTCTCTATCATCCCGTCCCCGAAGACGTCGTCGCACTACTCTCCGATAACTTTGAACTCACCGTATTTGACAAGGTCAATAGCTCAAACCGAGAGGCGTTTATTGAAGCAGCACACGAGGCAGAAGGTCTTATCGGAATGGGCTTGCCCATCAGAACAGAGCTACTGGCTGGAGCCAAGCGGTTAAAAGCGATCACCACCATTTCAGCAGGCTACGATTCATTTGATGTTGGCTGGCTTACAAATCAAAAGGTACTCCTGATGAACCTGTTTGATCCTCTAACAGAAACAACCGCCGACCTGGCATTCGCATTGCTCATGGCTACCGCACGGCGCATTCCCGAATTGGATAAAAGGGTTAGAAATGGCGAGTGGAAGAACGCGGTCACGAACGAGTGGTTCGGATCAGACATTTTCGGCAAAACCCTCGGCATTGTCGGAATGGGACGTATCGGAACCGCCGTCGCAAGACGTGGCGCATTGGGTTGCGGCATGTCGATTTTGTATACCGCTCGAACCCCTAAGACCGAAGCCGAGCGCCAACTGGGAGCCGTCCGATGCGAACTTGAGCATCTACTGAGAGAGTCAGACTATGTTTGTATCGCCATCCCACTCTCCGCAGAAACAACTCACCTGATCGGAGATAACGAACTCAAGCTCATGAAGAAGGCATCCATCCTCGTCAATATTGCGAGGGGACCTGTTGTGGATGAAGAAGCGCTTTGCAGGGCACTAGTTGATGGCACGATTCACGCTGCTGGTTTGGATGTATTTGAGAAGGAGCCACTACCAATGACATCGCCATTACTGTCGATGGAGAATGTTGTTCTCGCCCCACATATCGGTTCTGCCACTCAAGAAACTCGGGACTCTATGTCTCGATATGCCGCCCATAGTCTGGTCAATTACTTGGTTCATGGGAGTCCCAGAAATGCTGTCAATCCAGAAGTGCTGCAGAGCTAGCGGTAGATCAAGAAGCCTGCCATTCCGCATAGGGCAATGATTAAGGCAACTGGGATTCGGGGGAACCATCCCAACCCAAATGCGGCGATTGTCAGAATAAGCTTTGGCGCATCCAGACCGGAATGACGGAGCAAATTACACAACACTGTCACGAATGTCCCGATCACCGCTAGCATGAGCCCTCGGAGAAAACCCTCAACTGCCGGATGGTGTTGGACTCGACTGTAAAGTCGATCCACCACAATCACAAGACACGGCGGAAGCAAAATCGCAATCAGTGCCGCTACAGATCCCCACGGGCCCAGCATTAAGTATCCCAGACTAACCACCCAGAGCCCGTTGGGTCCTGGAGAGACCTGTCCGACCGTTAATGCTTCAACAAATTGGGCGTCGGTCGCCAAATGTTTCGGAACAAATTCATTGTGCAGGCTCGATACATTTCCAAAGCCACCGGTGGAGAGCAACGCAGCTCGGAACATATACAGAAAGAGTGTAAACGGATTCATTTACTTTCCTCTGGCCTCTTAAAACGAGACCGCACATACCCTTCCAAGCCTCCGATTACCCCTGCCATAACCAAAACCAAGGTGACCGAGAGGGTCCCAGTTGCTAGAAGATATCCACTACCGATCACCAAAAACATGGTGAAGAGCATCTGAAATGCACCTGCCTTCCAAGCGAAGATCGCGGGTCCACGACCCATTTGCACCGATGTGATCAAACCCAGCCCTACCGAAGCGGGAAGCAGACCTAAAAGAACCGCTTGGGTTCCCGGTAGTTGGCGGATCGTCAGATAGGCACTGGTTAAGAGCGCCGTTGCTACTGCACTTGGAAACAGGAGTCCAAAGACGCAGATGACAATGCCGCGCATTCCGGCTATGTGTCGCCCAAGCAAAATCGCTAAAGCAAGGAGGTTGATTCCCGGCGTCATTTGACATAGAGCCCAATGTCGATTGAATTCCTCAGCCGAGAGCCATTCTTGTTGGTCGACTGCCGCTCTGCGAATAAGCGTCATGGTCGTAGTCCCGCCACCAAAGGACTGAATTCCGATCGAGAACCAGATCGCTAAGAGTTTGCGGGAAGAAACCACTCCCTAGCATTTTATTCAGTTCATGCCCTCGATTACCTGAGCTATTTACCAGACCCCGGAGTCAGCCATTTCTTAATTCCCCGATGCTCTACGCAAGCTTCGTCCCGTTTCTTGGCATAGGAGTAAGTGTCGTCCAAGCACTCAGCAGTAGCACCAGCCGGAGGGTCCGGTTTGAGCTCAGACTCTGCAGCCTCTTGATCTATCAGAGCCTGCGACTCGGGTGAATTGTCCTCTTTGGCACGGTGCGGTTTTGTCGTATGAGTCGATTGAGAAGCTGGCGTTAGCAACCGAACAGAGGGTTGTTCACCCCGCGAACAGCCCGCAATCAGGATAACCAATAGGCATCCCAAAGCAAAATTCCCCCACGAATTCCCCACTTAAGCCCAATTTACTTGAAAAACCGCAGATCGATAAGCCTGAAATT
>Ga0164297_10000841_pt1 | contig 35501 bp, 24 predicted proteins | sample GEODES058metaG_FD_113539 | JGI IMG/M metagenome (GOLD analysis project Ga0164297, IMG submission 113539) | Dystrophic lake water microbial communities from Trout Bog Lake, Wisconsin, USA - GEODES058 metaG | ecosystem: Environmental > Aquatic > Freshwater > Lake | place: USA: Trout Bog Lake... | reverse complement strand
GCTGGTTCGACTACGTGGCGGACGCGGTCGCCCGTGGCTGAGCTGCGCTTCCGGAATGCCGGTCTCGCCGGCCTCGTCACCACGGTCGGCGGCCGGGCGCTGGCCTTCGACGCGGAGGCGGCCGGCCTCGGCATGGCGCCGGATGAGGCCGAGCGGCTCAAGCGCGCGATGGGCTTCAGCACGCGCCACGTGGTCGAGCGCGACGACACGACGACGGCCGATCTCTGCCTGCATTCCGCCCGCCAACTCCTCGCCGGCCTCGACCTGCAACCGGAGGATCTCGACGGGCTGATCCTGGTCACGCAGACGCCCGATTACAGCTCGCCCTCGACCGCGATCAGCTTGCAGCACCGGCTCGGGATGCGCACAGACACGCTGTGCTTCGACATGCGGCTCGGCTGCAGCGGCTTCGTGTACGGGCTCTCGGTAGCCTACAGCCTCGTGGAATCGGGCCTGAAGCGGATCCTGCTCTGCGTCGGCGACGTGGCGAGCCGGATGGTCGCCAGGGACGACCGTGCCATCACGCCGATCATGGGCGATGCCGGCGCCGCCATCCTGGTCGAGCAGCGCGCGACCGAGAGCGTGTTCCAGCTCCACAGCGACGGATCGGGCGAGAAAGCCCTGTTCATCCCGCATAGCGGCCTGCGCCGCGATGCCGAGGATGCCGACAAGCCCGCCTCCATGCATATGGACGGCGCGCAGGTGTTCAACTTCACGCTCAAGCGCGTGCCGGGGCTGATCACCGACATCCTGGCGGCCGCGGGACTGAAGCCGGAGGATCCGGACTTCTACGTCCTGCACCAGCCGAACAAGTACATCCTGAAGAACCTGCAGCGGCGCTTAGGCCTCGACGACGGCAAGCTTCCCTCGGGCACGCAATCCGTCTACGGGAACCAGAACTCCGCCTCGATCCCCGGCACGATCTCGGGCTTCCTGGCGGAGGATTTTGCGCACCGGCCCCTGCGGGCGGTGCTGGCGGGGTTCGGCGTGGGTCTGAGCTGGGGCGCCTGCGCCATCACCACCGACCGGATCTACGCACCCCCCGTCCTGAAGTTCGAGGAGCACGCGCGATGACCGAGGCTGGGTTCCTGGACGAGCTCGGCGCGATCCTGGATCAGCCGGGGCCGCTCGCGCGCGGCCAGAAGCTCGGCGAGATCGAGACGTTCGATTCACTCGGGATCCTCAACATCATGGCGCTGTTCGACACGCTGGGCCTCGAAATCGAGCCGGCGCGGATCGCGGAGGCCGCGACCACCGACGACCTCCTGGCCATGGCCGGCACGAAGCTGGCCGCCTGAGGCCGGGCGATGGCGGATCCCGCAGGGCACATTCTCGTCGTCGGCGCCAGCAGCGGCATCGGCCGGGCCGTCGCGGAGCATTTTGCCGGACAGGCTTCGGTCACCGCCCTCGCCCGGCGGGCGGACAAGCTGGCTGAGCTCACTGATGCGGGGATCGCGACCGTCGCGGCGGACGTGACCGACCTCGCGGCGATCGGCGGCGTGCTGCAGGCTGCGGTCGCCGAGCGCGGGCTGCTGACGGGTCTCGTGTACTGCGCGGGCGTGCAGATCATTAAACCCCTGCGCAGCCTCGGCGTGGACGAGGTCGCGCGGCTGTACACGACGAACCTCGTCGCCCCAACCCTGTTTGCCGCCGCCTTTGGCAATGCCCGGATCTCGACCCGGGACGCGGTGTTCTGCGCCGTGTCGTCGGTCGCGGCCCAGCGCCCGGAGCCGGCGATCGTCCCCTACGCCGCCTCGAAGGCGGGGCTCGACGCGCTGATCCGTGGTCTCGCCCGGGAACTTGCGCCGCGCCGCGCGGTCGGCGTCGCGCCGGGCTGGCTCGACACCGAGATGACGCAGGCCCATGCCCGTCTCTACGGCGACGCCTTCAAGGCCGCGCTGGAGAAGCGGAGCCCGGCGGGGGCGGCGACGGTGGAGGCGGTGGTCGACGCCATCGCATTCCTGATGTCGCCGCAGGCGCGGCACGTGACCGGCGAGATCCTGCGGGTCGACGGCGGGGCGACGCTCTGATGGATGGCGGCCGGTGACATCTGAGACCAAGCGCCTGGCCCTGATCGGCGGCGGCGGCTTCTCCAAGGAGATCGCCGAGGTCGCGCAGCTCTGCGGCTACACGGTGGAGGCGACCTATTCGAGCCAGCCGAGCGCGCAGGTCGGAACCTACCGGGGCTATCTCGACGAACTGCTGGCCGATCGCGCGGAGTTCGCGGGTGTGGCGCTCGCCGTCGGCGGCGTGAGCCGGGCCGCGATTCAGGCGCGCGCCGAGATCATCGCTTGGCTCGACCGGCACGCCCTCCCCTGCCCGCCCCTGGTCTCGCCGCACGCGATCGTCAGCCAGGGCGTGGTGCTGGGCGCCGGCGCGTTCGTGGCGCATGGTGTGATCGTCAACGTCGACGCACGGCTCGGACGGTTCTGCGTGCTGAACACCGGAGTGATCATCGGCCACGACACGCGGATCGGCGACAACACGACGATCTCGCCGGCGGCCTTCGTCGCTGGCCGATGCACGATCGGCGCGGACGGACTGGTGGGCCCGCTGGCCAAGGTGCTGCAGGGGCTGACGATCGGTGAGCGGGCGATAGTCGGCATGGGCTGCACCGTGTTGCGCGCCGTGCCTGATGACGCCGTGATCTGGCCGAGGCCCGATAATCCGGTCGCTGCATCGGATCGCGGATGAGCGGGTCTAAGCTCTGCTGAAGCGTGTTGCGGGTCCACCGCGCCCGTGACCGAGCGGCAGCTGGACCGCATCGCGCCCCGCTCCGCCACGTCGGCACATCGTCTTGACCCCGGCCCGGTTCCCTCGCACGGCCTACGGCTTCTATTTGCTGTGACCTGCGATCTTGATCGCCCCGGAGCCGAGCGCTGTCGGCGAACATCGCCGAGCACGGGATCGATCCGGCCGAGTTCGAGGTGGCGTTCAGATTCGAGCGCTCCCTGTTCCGGCCGACCACGCCCAGCCCAACCGGCCGCGAGCGAGCCTTGCCTATCGGCGCTCGGTTCGGCGAGCGGATCGTGATCCTGTCGCCGCTCCGGGGCGGAGGCGTGCGATGTCGTCAACGTACGTCCCTGCCAGCGCCGAGGAGCGCGCCGCCTCATGAGCTAGCCTGATGACGCGCCGGGCCACGTGGCGAACGACGCCGATACCCGGGAGGACTGGGACGAGATGTGCGACAATCCCGAACGGATGGAGCGGAGATCGCTGAGTTGCGCGCCGATCCCGGGGCCCTGCCGCCAGCGGCCGAGACGTTCCTCGATCGCGGCGGCCGTCCGCGCATCCCTGACAAAGAAGTGGCAGTGTCCCCGCGCGTGCTGCGCAACTTGCTGGCCGCGTTCAAGGTGGACGGCCCGAGCTGGCAGATCCGGATGGACGAGGCGCTGGCCGCCGCATCAGCCGGATGTGCGAGGTCGGCGCGACCTGACGAACCGCGGCGCTCGATCCAACTACCTTCCGGTCGGGAGCCCCTAGGCGGCCAACGTGGCCCCGACGTCCCCGATCCCGCTTAGCACGCGCACCTAAAACCCGACGCACGAAGCTGGGCGTGAAGCTCCCACTGGTGACGCGGCACGGGCGCGCCCAGTGGCTTGGTCTCTGCAAATCAACACGGCGGGCCGCCCGGCCCCGATCCGTAGACCGCGAGTCCGGCCAGCCGTGGACGATCTCCAGCCGGTCCTCCCGGCCGCCTTGGATCGGACGCGCGGTCCGTTCGGCGGGTTGGAAGAGGTGGCGGGCGTGCAGGCGCAGCAGGTCGAGGACGCCCCGGTGATCAGCCCCCCGTCGTCACCCGCCGGCCGGATAACCACGACGGGTGCTGGCGCGATGGGCAGCAAGCCAAGCGCGCGATACTCGGCGTCGAACACGCAGATCGCCGCGGGTTTCCCGGCGACGTAGGGTGGTCGTAGCGTGGAGGTGGCCCACTTGGATGCCCCGGAGGCCGTGAGGATTGCGTCTCTGGATCCGCTGCCGTACCGCTCCCATCCGCGGCCATGACGCGGGCGGTCTACCATGCGGCGTCCGAGGTCGCCTCGCCGTCGAGGGTGGTGCGCAATGCCGCGACCAGCGCCCCGGGATCGCCGCGTAGCGGGCGGAGCGCTGGAACGGGCCGGCCCATTATGCCTCCGCCGAACGGGCCAACGCCCCAGCCCACCCCGCGACGAGGTTGCGCGTGCCCTCGGCCACGTCGGTAATGTCGGCCTCGCGCTGCCCCGGCCCGACCCGAAACGCCGAGGCCCGAGGCCGCTGAGCGGCATCGTTCGCCCCTCCGCGACCGGCACCGGCGTGTCGGGTGCGGGCTGCGACGGGTAGCGCGCTTAGCCGCACGGAGCCACGAGCCCGGTACAAGACGGCGCCGGGCCAGCGCATTCGGCCGGACGTCAATCCGCGCGTGCTTCATGGTCGGGCTCGGTCGCCTCGGCCCAGAAGTCCTCTTCCGTCAACGCGTTTAAGCGGCAGGATCGAGCGCGGCCCCGCGCCGGGCGAACCGCTCCCAGGCGCGGATTCCGTCCGCCCAGCCATGCCGTCCGTCCGCTAATTCGTCGATACGCTCCCGGAACCCCGGGGAATGCTCGCCGAGCAAATACCAAGGCATATCTGTATAGGCGGTGCTCGGATTCGCTTAGCGAAGCTGTCCGACCCGAAGAGGTGGAGCGGCTACGGGCGACGCAGACAGACGCGCGGCAGCCGATCGAGATCGGCGACGTGATCGATGTGTGCGTGCGAAACGAGGGCGTGTCTCACCCGTATTAGCTTGCGGATTGGGAACGCGCCAACGTCGCTGGGGTCGAACAGCAGCGCGCGGCGCGCGAACTGGAATTCGAGGTCGACGTCAAGGTCGCCGGACGGGCCGTCGATGAGGCGACCTCGATGAGTTCGCTCGCGCCCGCACACCGTCCCGCCGTACCAGCATCTCGGCCGCGGCTCGTCGCCCGGATTCGTAGGCCCCGTACGCGGTGGTGAAGGCGTCCGGCGAGGTCGCCTGCGAAGCACAATCGCCCGTCCACTGAGTCGGTGAGTACGGATCGCAGGTCGGCGATGGCGGGCCGCGCTGGAAGCGGGAGCCCAGCGCGCTGGCCCTTCGCTTCCAGCGCGTGGCGGTCAGGAGCCTCACCCGTCGGCGGAACACGGATTCCAGCAGCTCGTTCGGCGCGAAGGCCTCTGCTCCGACATCCCCCACCGCTTCGAGGTTGCGGGCGAGCGCGCCGCGCGACGGCCTGGCGCTTCCTGATCGCCAGCTGCCGGTTCGCAAGCCGCTCGGCGCGGTGCGAGCCCAGCGGGGATGCCGGAAGCCCCCGCGCGCGCGCCATTACCGCGCTCGGGCCGACCGTCGCGCCGCCTCTAGCTACGCGCCCAGCTTGGATCCAGCGCGGGCGCGTGTTGCCCCCATCCGCCGCGGTGCCGACCGCCTCGCGCCAGCCGTGCAGTACGGCAAGCCGCCCGCCCCCGTCACGCTGTTGTCCCGCGCGCGTCGCTGACAACTTCAACGGTGCGCGGCACCCATTCGACTGACCGGCGGATGCGGTTGACAGGGGTGCGTGCCGAGCTTGTCATACAGAGGCGGTATGAACGATTCGTCAACTCTAGGTTGTAGATGTGCCGCCCATAACGCAACCTAAGGATTTGAAACTCATGTCGCGCAAGGCCATCGATTTTGATTTTATCAACGAGTGCAAAGACGCCGAGAAACAGGAAAAGCTCCGGGTGCGGAACGAGGATAAGGCTATGGTCTCCTACGTCCGCCGGAGCGAGTTCTTCAGGTTGTGCACGGGCGGTATGGCACAGTTCTGGGGCCTCGTGTCTCTCGTAGACGACCTCGTGAGGGATGATCCCACCTTGCTCGCGAAGGCGCGAGACCGCGGCGCGGAGAAGGCAGCTGGCTACCCCCGGGCGCAGGAGGAGGAGGAGGCTCGCTTGGAAGCTTTGAGGGTCGAAAGCTGGTCCGAACCCGCGCCGGGCTTGGCCGCCCGGTTGGAGGAAGACGACTTCAAGTGTGTCTCCGGCGACGGGTGCCTGCCGATCGTCTTCTTCGGACAAGGCGTTCTGGCGACCTACAGGCGGTACGTTCACTCACCCGACGTCGTGGCCCGGTCCGGCGTGATGACGAGCGCGGTGCACGGCCGCCCGCGCTCGCCGCCGGCCCCTCTCGCCACCAGGACGGCGTCGCCCCTGCGGATCGACAAGCTCTTGAAGCGGCCGGAGGGCGACAAGCTGCTCATCGACATTGTCGCGAAGCACCAGCCTGTCCGCCTCGACGGCGTCGTCGCGCTGATCAAAGCGCACGTCGGCCGGTCGCGCCTGGAGGAAGGGACCAAGGCGCGGATCAGCACCTGCCTCAATAATCTGGTCGGGCGGGCGGCGCTGACGCGCGACGCTGACGGTCTGTTGCGGCTCAAAACGGCCACTGGGGAGGCCGTAATGCCGGCCGCCTCCGGCCATGCTGAGGCACGCTCAAAGGAGGCCGTTAATGGGACCGAGCCGCCCACCACCGGCTCGCCGTAGGGCCGCCCGTCCGTCCAGCCGCCCTACGGAATGGCGATTCTCGTGATGCTCAGCGACACCGGACCGTGGAGTTCGACGCCGCCCAATCCTTGATGGGCGACCTGTGGAGGTCACCGACAGGGCTTCGGGTGCGCGTCGACTAACGAGGGGAGTAAGGTATGGTAGAGGCTGACAATGGGCGATCGTCCGGCGATCGAACGGACGCGACCGGGCGGCGGGTGACGCGCACGGCGGATACCCTCGCCCGCTACCGTAAGATCCAGCTCAGCATCGTGCGCCAAGCCGCCGTAGCGCTTGGCCAGGAGGCGATCTCGCTCGATGCGGCGATCCGCTGGTTCGAGGGAGGGCACGGACGCTGGAGCGCGAGCACGATTCGCATCTATGCGGCGGCCCTCACCCAGGCCCGGGAGGATGCGGGGCGAGCGCCGGCGATCGATCGGGTCGTTTCGGGCCATCCTGCTTTCGCGCGGCCACGCCCGCGCAAGGGCGGCCCGAAACGAACCAGCGCGCGCAAGCGGCGGTCTTGTCCCTACGCCGAGATCAGCTCGGTTCGTGCCGCGCTGCTGGGCCGCGACGGCGATTCGCCCCACCCGGATTGCCGCCTCCTGGCTCAGCTGCTTTTTCACGGATGTCTCCTCGGGCTGCGCCCGTGCGAATGGTCGTCCGCCCGGGTCGTCGGCACGCGGCTGATCGTCCGGAGCGCCAAAGCGACCAACGGTCGCGCCTGCGGCCCCGAGCGCGAGATCGATCTGCTTGGCCCCTACGAGCACCCGATCGTGCTGCTGGATCTCGCGGACCTGATCTGCGCCATGTCGCGCCTGCCCTTCGCGGAACCCGATCGCCGCAGGGCGTTCGGCCGCCTCGCCGCGCGCCTCGATCGAGCCTGTCACCGCGCGGGCGTCGCGCGTATCAGCCTGTACACGCCGCGCCACATTGCTCTCTCCAGCGCCAAGCGGGTAATGACGCCCGCCGAGGTCGCGGCGTTGGCCGGTCACGCGGTCGATCGCACCGCCGCGCAGCACTACGCCAAACGGCGGACCGGCTGGCGCCGCAAGGCGATCCCGGCGCGACCGACGGGCGACACCGTGGCGCGCGTTCGGGTGAGCGGGAGAATTCGGCGCTCCGATCCGACGCCCGGCCATACGCGTTGAGCCCCACCCCCGGTCGATCGGACGGCGCCGTCGTGCCGCGTGGACCCGAGTGCTCCCGGGGGCGAAGCGGAACCGTGTCCGTTCCCTCCGGCCAGTCCCGGGCTGCCGGAGCCCGTGGATGGCACGCACCGGTCGCCAGGCCGGAACTCGGGTCGGCCGCCGCGCGGGCGACCGGGCTGGCGACCGTCTCGGCCGGCGCGCTGATCGGCCAGAACTGGAATGCCGCGGGCGCGATGCCCGACACGGGGCCCAATCGCCGCCGCCGAGCTTGTGCGGTGAACCCGGCTCCCCGTCGCGCGCCGGTCCCGCGGCGTCGCGTCCCCCGGTAGGGATCAGCGGCGGCGCGTCGTGCCGATCACGCTGACCGCGCGTCCGGAACCCGGGTTCGGGCCACCGAGCGCTGGCATCACGCCGGCTCGCGGGCGAGGTCGGGGTGCCGATCCAGCGCCGGGCCGCGCCAACGGTCGAGGAACATCCCCAGGTGTGGGCGCAGCCCGCGCTCACCCGCGAGGTAGGCGCTGAGACTGTGGAGCGACGCAGCGTGGCCAGCCCCGGAGATGCGACCCGTGAGGCGCGCGTAACGGACATAGAGGCAGAAGAGATTAAGGACGTCCGTCTGGCAATAGCGCCGGACCCGCTCGATCTCGCCGGCATCGATCAGGGTCTCGACCTGAGAGCCGTCGCCGTCGAGCTTGCCCGGACATCCGACCGCGCGGGCCGCCTCGTCGAGGCCGAGCTTGGTGCAGGCCCCACGGCCGCTGAGCGCGTCCATCAGATCGCAGTGGTCCTCGTCCGCGTAGCGGGCGCGGTAGCCGTCGCGCCCCGTGCCGCCGGTGAACCACGCACGCGCGCTCACCCCGTGCAGGAGGCTGCGCTGGGTGAGCACCGGCAGGTCGAAGCCGCGCCCATTCCACGTGACGACCCGGCTCGGCTCGGTCGCTAAATACCGCCAGAACGCCTTGAGCAACCGCTCCTCCTCCCAGTCCGACCCGCCGCCGCAGCGACAGGCCGTGACGCGGTAGGTCTCCTGACCGCCGGCCTCCGCTTCGATCCGCGCCTCGACCACGCCGATCGCCACGACGCGGTGGAACAGCGCTTTGGGAAACTTCTCGCCCCAGGCGGGAGGCAGCCTCCCGCGGTCGGGGACGGTCTCGACGTCGAGGCAGAGCAGGCGGGTCTGCGGCATGGTCGTCTCCAAATAAGATCGGGTTCGAATCGAGCGGAGGTCAGGGCGTGTCGAGAACGGTCTCGTCGAAGACCCCGCGCCGGGCCGGGACGAGCGGCGCTCGATGCGCGCGCGCCGCTGGCGACGGCGTATCAGCCGCCCTCGGACCGGAACCGGCCTCAGACCGGATTTGGCCTCCCCGCAGGCCTCCCCGGGGGGCTGAACACCTCGGCGTGACCGGCGGCCAGCGTGACGGCCGGTTCGGCGCCAGTCTTTAGGTCGACTGCCCAGACGCGTAGCTGAGGCGTGCCGAACTCCGCCTTCAGGCCGAGCATCGCCACCCCATCCGCCGGCCCGGCGACGACCGCCGCGTCGCGCCGGAGGCATGCGGTCTCGACGAGCGCCCACCAACGGTCGCCGACCTGGGCCAGCCCATAGGGCAAAGTCGCGCCGCCGCGTTTGCGGACCGGCCGCGCGTCCCGGGACGAGGGGCGAAGGTCCGCGATCAGCCGGGCGTGCCAGCTGCCCAGGGCGTATCTCGGGACCCGGGCCCTCACGCGGATGTTCCCGCGCCGCGCGGGCGGCCCAAAAGATAGTACCGGCTCACCGTGCGCATCCAGCGCCACCGAGCGCTGTCGATGGCGATCACGGGCGAGGTCGCTACGCGCCGGTCCGACCCGAGACGCGGGTGGACGTCCACGCGCCCCACAAGGAAGAAGCCGCCCCGCTCGGGCAGGGCCATCCAGTCGTGAATCACCGGCGCCCCCGCGAGTTCCGCCGCGTTAGGTAAGGCGCCGGCCGCGAGGCGGTCGAGGGCGGCCGTAACCCGTGCGAGGCGGGGATCGAGCGCGTCGCCGCACGGGCTCTGCGAGGCTATTCCGAGGGGGGTACGCACGTGGACGCCCGTGGACGCGACGCGCCGCATCTTGGACATTAAGGGGGCGGGGATCATGCGCGGCCTCCCAGCGCGATGGCGCGGAGCGTCTTGCGGATCCGGGTCCTGCGGGGGCCCCGCGCCGGCGGATCGTCCGGGGCGGGATCCTCGATGGCGGGATCCTTGGGGACGGAGTGCTCGGGGGAGGAGCCTTCGGGATCCTGACGCTCGGGCACTGCGCCGTCCCGGATCAGCGCGGCGACCGCCGCCCCGTCGAGGAAGCGCCGCACCAGGAGTTCGGCTGCCACGCGCAGCAGCGCGGGCTGGCGCTCCTCGACGACCGCGCGGGTCGCCGCGTAGATCCGGCCCAGGAGATCGGCCACGGCCGCGCGCAGCTCCGGCTGCCGCAGCACCGCCTCCGGCTCCGTCATCGGCGCGATGAAGAGCAGCGGGGCGGGGCCCGCCTGCCCGAACGAGCCGACCATCGCGCAGGCGATCCGCGTGGCTTGGTGCAGGTCCGAGCCCGGGAGGCCGCCCGAGCCGGCGCCGTGGTCGCCGAACACGATCTGCTCCGCGCAGCGCCCGGCCAGCGCGATCGCGATCTCGCGTTCCAGGTCGGTGCAGGTGCCCGCCCCGGCTCTGGTCCGCCGCTCCACCCAGCCGTGCATGCCCTCGCGCGGCTGCAGGGCGACCGCGAGGTCGGCCGGCCCATGGATCAGCACCGAGACGAGGGCGTGCCCGGCTTCGTGGACGGCCGTGCGCCAGACGAGCGCCGCGTCCCGCTCGGCCGCCTCGCCGCCGGTGGCGGCCACGAGGTCGGCCTCGTCGAGGGCGCGGCCCGCCTGCCGCGCGGCCCGGCGGGCGTCCTTGACCACGCGCTCGATGTCGGCACCCGACATCCGCTCAGTGAGCTCGGCCGCGCGGTCGAGGTCGGCCTCGGGCAGGTCGGCGCCGAGACGGACCCGCAGCATCCGCGCCCGCGCCCCGCGGTCGGGCAGCTCAATGCGCAGGATGCGGTTGAGCCGCCCGCTGCGCACGATTGCCGGGTCGCAGCGGGTTACGTCGTTCGAGGCGGCGACGAAGATCAACCCGTCGCGCCCCTGCGCCCCGTCGAGTTGTTCGAGCAGCCCATTGACGACTTCGACCTGATAGTCGCGGTGCGCGTGGGTCAGCGAGCTCCGGTCAGGGAAGGCGTCGATCTCGTCTAGAAACAGCACGGCCGGTGCGGACGCGCGCGCGAGGTCGAAATCGGCGCGCATGGCGCGCAGCAGGTGGCCGAGATGGCCCTCCCCCGAACCCTGCCACCGGCTCAGCGACCCGGCGATCAGCGGCAGGCCGGCCGCCCGGGCGAAGACCTGGGCGAACAGCGTCTTGCCCGTGCCGGGCGGCCCGTCGAGCACGACGCCGTGGTCGATCGCGTCCCAGCCGATCTCGCCCCGGCGCCAGGCGGCGAGGTCGGCGAGCGTCGCCCGCGCCCAGGCGACGGCAGGGTCGAGGCCGTGCAGGTCGTCGAGGTTTAGGGCCCGCCCCCCCCGGATCGCCGCGCGCCGGGCCTGGAGCCGCAGCAGTTCCGCGACGCAGGCAGCGGGCGTCCGGTCGTGACGCACCGCGACCGCAAGGTCGAGGAGATCGACCGGCATCGTCACCCTGGCGAGCGCACCGGCCCGGCAGCGGCCGCCGGTGACCGCCCGGATCACCCGTGCGAGCAGGGCGGCGTCGATGGGGGCTAGGGTGAGTCGATGCCCGGCCGCGGCGGTGATCGCCCGGGGCAGGCATGTCGACGCCGAAGGCGAAAGACCGAGGATCGGCAGGCCCCAGCTCAGGACGCGCAGGGCGCCCTCGTCCCGCGCGTCCCGGTCCAGCGGCTTGGGGGGCTCGGACACTACCACGCCCACGGCCGCGTACTCGCGCCGGTCCGCGTCCGCCAACCCTCGCAGCGTCGTCAGGATCGGCGCGCCCGGGCCGAAGACCAGCGTGCTCCAGATCCCGCGCACCGCCGTGAACAGGGCGGGCTCGGGCACGTCGAGGACGACGATCGCTCCGCCCCCGCGCAGCCCCGCGATGGCCTCTGGCGCCTGGTCGAGGGCGCGGGCCAGCGCCAGGGTCGCGACCGCGCTGAGCGGCGACGGGACTTCGGGCATCGGCAGGTTGAGCCAGTCGGGGCCGTCCCCCGGGTCAGCCTCCACGGCCTCGGGGGCCATCTCGATATGCGAGAGCGCGTCCGGCGCGCAGATCTCCGGCCAATCGGCTCCCGGCCGCCGGGCCGCCGGCTCGATGCGGTTGCTCGCCCGCGCGGCCTCGTATCGGGCGAAGCGCAGCTGCGCGCGGCACAGGGCGCGGTAGGACGCCCGCTCGATCGGCCCGAGGCCATCGGCGGCCGCGTCCCGGCGTGGGTGCTGGGTCTCGGTCGTGCGCGAAGTTTCGGTCGGGGTCTGGGTCATCGGGGCGTGCTCCGGCGATCGCCGGCGCGGGGGGCGCGGCGTCGGGTTGCGGGCGACGAGGAGGGGCGATGGTGCTGGGTCGTCGGACCAGGGGTCCGGGTGCCGCCGACGGCTCAGCGGATGCGGGTGAAGACCGTGCCTGGCGCGTTGGTGCCCAGCGCCGCGCGGGCGATGTTGGTGAGCGAGGGCATCGCCACCGAGCGGGTGACCTGCCGCAGGCCCGGCCGTCCGGGCATCGGCGCGAATACGCCGCAGGCCTGCAGCCGGGCGCGCTTGGCCGAGAGGCAGGTCTGCATTGAGGCGACCTCGTCCGCGCGCACGGTCGAGCCTGCGAGCAGGATCGCCCAGCCCGCGCTGACCACGGCCCGGGCCGTGACGCCGCCCCGGTCGAGCAGGTAGTGCTCCGCATCCGGCCGGCCGATCAAGTCGACGGGGGGATCCTCGCGCCACCCGCGGGGCACCGCCGGCGCGGGCTGGGCGGGTGCGAGGGCGGCTATCGAAGCCCCGGCCGTCGCCGCCGGGGCGGGCTGGGCCGGGCGCAGCAGCGGCGCGGGCGGCGGCGCCAGGGCCGGGACGCCCGCCACGGTCAGCATCGGATCGAGCGCGACGAGCCAGCGGTTGACCGCGGCGATCTGGGCCGGCCGCAGGGGCGGCATCGCGTGCTCGTTGACCACGGCGTAGGCCCCCGCCCGCTCCGTGGCCTGGCTGAGCGCCGCCTCGACCGCGAGGCTCAGCTCGAACCCCAGGATGCCCGGTCGGCCCCCGGCGACGACGATCGCAGTTTCGGTCACATCCAGTCGGGGCTCGCGGCGGTGGCGGCGGGTGCGCGATGCGAGCACGTCGGCCTTGCCCCAGTAGATCGCCGGCCGGAGGCCGCGCGGGCCCTCGGCGAGGCCGACGAGGCCGTAGACCACGGGGCCGACGAGCTCCGGCGCCGCCTCCAGCTCGGCCACGAGCGCCCACGGGGCGACGCCGACGACGAGGGGCGTGGCCGCCCACTCGATCAGCCTGGCCGGGCGGCGCATGCCGTCGGGGAAAGTGGTGTGGATCTCGGCGGGGTCGGCCACCCCCGCGGCAGGGGTGATGAGGGCGGCCGGCCGCAAGGCTGCCGCTAGCGCGATAGGCATGAGTGGGCTCCACGTCTGGCGCGAATCGCGCGGGCCGCGGCTGGGCGCCTGATGGGGCGCCCAGTGCTGAGGCACGGGCGATCGCGGGGCTGGCGTGACTAGGCGCGGACTGAGCCGGGCCGGGTCGCGACGGCGGTGACGGGGAGCGGGTGGGCCGCGGCGGCGTGGGCGCGGGCGGTCGAGGCTTCCGCGCGGGCGCGGACCTCGCTAAAGAATCGGGCAGCCATGGCTCGGTATCTTATCCATACGGGGCTTTGGTCAGGTCGGCTCGGGTGTGTCACCACCCGGGTCGGCCGCTTCCTCGGCGAGGACGACCAGCGGTGCCGGCCGAGGCCAGCGTCGCATGGATAGAGATAAACGCGCCCCGCCCCGCGCGCCAGGGCTGGATCCGGTCGTTTCGCATCATGGTGAATACCCGATCGTGCTCGCAGGCCCTCTTCCGACGAGGCGGCGCTCGATGCGGGTACTGGCCGGGCAACTGATCCGCGCGGGGATCCTGAAGCTTCGAAGCTTTTCGAGGAACTCGCGCCTGAGTATGGCGCACTCGAAGAGGCGGGCTTCACGGGTTGTGAGATCGATCAGGTCCTCTTGGACGATAAACCCGATACCGCTGAGCCCCGCTCACTGACACCGTCGGCGCACGCAGCAGCGGTAGTGCGGCCGCGTGACGTGTTCGTGCACTGCCGGCACCGGGTGGTTTGCGGGGATGCTGGCGATCCAGCCGTACTGGTAGCCTACCTCCTGGAGGAGGAACGTGCGCACCTGCTTTAACCGATAAGCCTTACAACGTGCCCATCCGCCGGCATGTGACGGGCGGTGAGCATCGCGAGTTCGCCATGGCCAGCGGTGAGATGACCGAGGCGGAATTCCAGACGTTCAACTTGGACTGGATCGGGACCGCCCTGCCCCACCTCGTCGACGGTGGCGTGTTCGGCACCTTCATCGACTGGCGCGGGCTGCACGTGGTTCAGCATGCGGCAGCTGAGCTCGCCCTGTCGCCGTTGAACTTGATCGTGTGGGCGAAGACCAACGCCGGCATGAGCAGTTTGTACCGCTCGCAGCACGAGTTGCTTCCGCTGTTCAAGAAGGGTGAGGAGGCGCACGTCAACAACGTCGGCTTGGGCCGGGGCGGCCGCTGGCGCTCGAATCTCTGGACCTATCCCGGCGCCTCGTCGCTCGGATCTAGCTCGCGGAAGGGCCTGCAGGATCACCCGACGGTCAAGCCGGTCGCGTTGCTCTCGGACGCGTTGCTCGATCTCACGGGACGAGACGAGGTCGTCCTCGACCCGTTCCTGGGCTCGGGCTCGACGCTGATCGCCGCCGAGCGGACCGGGCGACGGTGCTACGGGATCGAGATTGACCCGCATTACGTCGCCCTGATCGCGAGGCGGTACGAGGAGGTGACGGGCGGTCGAGCCATCCGTGAGGCTGAAGAATCGTACCACGGCCCAGCGGATTGGATTGTTCCGACACCGTGATGCCGGGCTAACCTGACGACGACGTTCTCGGATTGTGACGGCTTAGTAAACCGAAATGTAGGCCACCTTCGTCGGCCAGATCGATGCGCAGATATTGGCGCTTTCTTCGCTCTGGCTGCATGTAATCATCATTTACGAAATAAATCGCGACGTGCGCGAATAAAATGTTGCCCCAAAAAATGATGGATGAAGTCGATATCGACTGGAATGCTGCGGACATCGGAGCTTCAATGCTCGCAGAGCGACGCACTCAGAACCCGAGTGACAGATCTGATGAGCCGAAGGTGTAAGCTGCCAAGCGCTATGCTGGCTCTCATTATCAAACACCTGCGCGCGATGAGCGTTCGCGGCGGTAAGTCGATCATGCGTGACGTAGCCGCCGTGTCCGGTTGCAGTGCCTGCTTCAGGCCCTCGGGCTGACGCTGGGTAGCCAGCACGCTTGAGGGCAGCGGCGTGCGTGCCTCAACCCCGCCGGTCCCACGGGCCGACAGCGGGGTCGGGTTGGTGGCGGGGCAGGTCCCGCCGACGACTCGGAGCACAGCATGCCTTCCCCTACTCAGAGCTACATTCAGACCCCTTCCTCGATCCCAGCGGCCTATCAGCCGGCCCCCTGCCCTGCTGGATCCGCCTCAACAGCGCATTTGCACCCGCGGCCGTTTGACGAGCCGCGTGTCGTCCTCTTCCCGCTCAGCGCGTGAGGGTGGCGATGTCGAATCGCACCATCTCCTGGGCTGCTGCCCTGCGTGAGTTGAAGGCTGACCGCGCCGCCCGGTCTCCAATTCGCGAGGAACGCCTGCGCATGAACGCCGGTTCGCGCGGCGCGCCTGCTCTCGCCATGAGCGTTTGGCGCGGGCGCTCCGGCCGACGCTACGTCGTGGTCGTCCAGCCGCTCGACACCCCCCACCACGTCGCCGAACATGCGGCGGTCATCCTCGCAGTCGCTCGCGATAAGCAAGGACAGGCCTCGATCGTCGCGGCCCGCGCCTGCGAGGCTGGCGATCCCGGCTTCCTCGGCTGGCTCGCCGCCTGTGCCGGGCTCAGCGCATGTGAGTTGCACGCCTACCGGCTGGCCGAGACCCAGTCTGAGCGCGCCGAGATCGCGGCAGACCTTGGCGGGCCGGCCGCGTGCAGTGCTGCGGGGATGGTCTGATGACGCGGCGGGAGTTCAGCAAGGCGGTGCTGCGCGCCGCCCTCGCCCGAGCTGACGGGCGCTGCGAGGGTGTGCTCACGGACGGCAGCCGCTGTCCATGCGCGCTTCAGGTCGGGCGGTTCCACTACGACCACATCGTCCCGGCCGCGCTGACGGAGGATGCGTCAATGGAGAACTGTCAGGTGCTGTGCCGGCCTTGTCATGCGGCCAAGACGGTGGTCGACATCGGCGTAATCGCGCGGGTGCGGCGGTTGCGCGACCGGCACATGGGCGTCGCGGATCCCCACCGGCGTCCTTTGCCGGGCGGCAGGGCGAGTCCGTACAAGCGCCTCATCGGCGGCCGTGTCGTCCGACGCCATCCGAGTGATCAACAAGAGTGACGGCGCTATCGTCCCGCCGTGAATGGGTTCGACCGTCCGGCATTTATCTTTGATGCCGCCACAGTAGCGGCCCCAGTGGCTGATCTCGCGGGCCTCCGTTGCCGGTGCGGGGCACCTGTCAGCGGGCGTTGAATACTGGTTCTTCCGCACTTCGTGTGGTGAAGTGTGCCGTCCGGCGTGACGTGCCCCATCTCCGGAGATCGGCTCTCCGGAGGACGCCATGCCCCGCCGTATCCTGCCCCTCGTGCCCGATGGCCTGAACGTTGTCGGCATCGATCCGCCGACCTACCCGCTCATCGTGCGCGTTGTACCCCATCCGAGTCCGACGCGCTGTCCCACCTGTCGACCGTCACCTGGAGTGTGCGCCGTCCTGGCATAAGGATCGCGCCGACCAGCAGGATCTGAGCGTAACTCCAAGAGCGGTGGACGAACAGCGGCGAAAACGCCGGGATGGGGCCGGGGAAGCCGGTGGGCAGGAGCAGCATGGCGGTGTCTCTCGGCGGGGACGTCACCAGCCTATACGTCACGCCCGCTTCGTCACCTCACACCCTCGAACAACCGCCAGATTGGCCAAAGCCTCGCTAAGAGGAAGCGACAGGGATACCAGCGATCTCACAAATAAATTTCGAACGATGAGCATAGGTATGTTCACATATCGTTCTTGTCTGGCTAGCGCGAGCGATTTTCAAGGCATCTTCGGGATGCGAAATCAACCAAACCATCCTTTCCTCGAGATCCGGCACTGTTTCGCAAGACACTATTTCCGTTCCAACATCGTAATAATTCGTAAGAAAACAACTTGGCTGGAAGTACAATTGCACCGTTCCAACCATTGCTGCCTCGAAAGTCCGTGGTCCTGGCGTCACCGCCTGAAGACCGCGTCGCCGGTTTGCGAAGCTAAACTCACGGCCAATGTTGAGAACGAAATAGGACTGTGAATAAAGCTTTCTCAAATGACTCGTGCTAACTCGAGAGTTGTCTATAAATCTACCTATGTCTCTCGGCCAATCCGGCCCAATTATGAGAGAATTATACCGGCTGAGAAGCTCCTTCGCATCCGATACAAACCTCATCCTATTGGAGAATGCCGCGCCACAGAATAGAAGATCCAATGACCGATTTTGATAGCAGTCAAGTGGTGTCATGTATCGAGGCGACGCAGCCAACGGGAGGTGGTGAACACGAGGATGGTCATAAAAAGAGACCGCCCATGCGTCATTGCTGAACACGATATCAGCGTATTCTATAAAATTCCCGTTCCAGTCGAATTCATAAGGATCCTCGACTGTCCAAAAGGCAAAAAGAGCTCCTACTTTTCTGCAAGCATTTGCCACATGCCGCTGATCGCAAACCGGCGACCCGATCAACAAAACCAGTTCCGGCCGGGACTTTATAATCTGGTCTTCCAGCCCACGATAATTGAAAACATTGACATTTTCATCGCCAACTATAGTTTTCATTCCTTCTGCCACATCTGTCACTAAAGTTCTATTTAAGTTCTTTGCCTCAGAGAAACTGCTGGAAATTGCGATCACTAACGGCCTCCTAGCTTTTGAGCTGAAATGTCTGCTTCGGGAAGCGGTTCATGGTGGGCGCTACATTGAGTTCCACAGATGAATTGGCGCTTTTAATAATCAGACTTCCTATAGAAATCTCGATGATGCTGTAACCAACGTCCTTTGCTATTCGAAGTTCATACGTGCCTGCTGGGATGCCAGTGAGCCATGCTCGGCCATTGAAACCGATGGCTGCCGAGTCTGCATCCATCCGTTCTTGATGCACTAAACTGACGTCAGCGCGATCAAGCTCTGAAAGATCAAAAATATAATTGTTTTCACCTATTATTTCTATTCGCGCCGGATTTGATGCATCAAGAACCTTGTCAGCTATCATCCAACCACGCACATAAAGGAAATTGATCTGGATCCCGGCTTCGTTTTGAACGTTTTTAACACTTGCCTCCTCAACGAAGTGAATGACATTTACTGGCATATGTGCTTCGATAGTCGAAGGATGCTTAAAAAGTAATGGAACGGCGATTGGATCGGTGGGGCCGTCATAATGTAGAAGCAACGGAGACGTCTCAGAGACACAAAGGAGTGATATGGATAGATCTTGTGCGTCGAGGGTTTCATCATCATTAACTTGAATGAAACTTAAGCAATAGGCTCCAATATCCAATAGATCGGACGGAATTGGGAGAGAGGAAAAACCCCAGCCGAAACTCCAAGGAGCACCTGCTTGATTGAGATCTCCTCTGGGGTGCAGCTCAAGCGGTCGAATTATGATATCATTTGTTACAGACCTCGCCATCAAAGCAATTAATTTTCCTGAATTAGCGGGAGGTTTTATCCAGCCCGCGATAGACACATTCTGACCCGCTCCTCGGTTAATTTTTGTAGAAATTTGACGGGACTGAGCGGTTATTGTCCGCGCCACATCAAGTGTTTCGATATTATAGACCCACGGCGCGCCCCTGTGTACAAGATTGCCTTCAATGGCGCGGGTTACTAAAGGATGAATTGTAGCGAGCGGATTCAGGTCACTATAATCTTTCAAGGGTGCAAAGTCGGAAGTCGCTGGCGGCGGATTAGTCCATAAGGGTGACAAAAGCGCGATGTTCGCAATGTCTAAGTTTGTAGGAGCGCCGGTTTCGATAAAATTGTGTCTTGGCAAAGTTGAAATTGGCAATTGTCGTCCTAGTTCAGTGTAGATACAGTCGATCTGTTCACAATGATCTTGCGGTAGTGCCCACAGACTTTCGTTGACGTTCGCATTTATTTGACTCAATTCGCGTCTATCACCACTTATTCTTCGCAAGATCGATATGATTTCGCCTGCGCCTGCTACCGGCACCTTATACCCCGTTACATTATCATCTACACGTTCATCAAGAGCGCCAATGGATGTAACAATCGGAACTATTCCAGCGGCCCAAGCTTCCGAAAGTGTAATGCAGTACGTTTCGGGCCAAACCGATAGATGGAGAGATACATCAAATTTTCTTAAGTCGACTTCTCCTGGCCTAAAATCACCGTGAATCTTCAAATTTCGAGATCGGTGACGCTTCAGAGCGCCCTTATAGCATTCATCGATTCGACCTTTAATTGTAAATTCTATACCATCATCCTGTATGTGCTTAAGTACCTCAATAAACGTTTCGGCGCCTTTTCCATAAGTGAAATTTCCAAAAAACAGCACTTGCAATTTTGCGGATTTGTGATCTGGATTAGAAGCTTCGGAGTAGCTTGCGGCTTTGTTTTTAGGAGGAGACGGTATGGATGTCTTCACGAACTGCTCGGACCGCAGTTCAGGATAGACACCGAGGAGAATACCCATTGAATTTTGGGACGCGAACAGAATTCTGTCAAAGCTAAGCAATACGCGGGAGAAGAAGCTGCGTCGGTAAGCTTGTGCGTCAACAAGGTTTCTAGTTTCGTTGTCGGATGAGCTCAGACATACGTCACACACTGTTACCGGTCGACCTGCTATTTGGCAGTACGAGCCCTTGTAATCGATTAAATTGAAACGGGTACAGACTGACCAAAAATCATGTAAGTTGAAAACGCTAGGTATTCCCAATAACTTTGCGATTAACGGAAGCGAAGGAATAAGATTTATCAGATGCTGAAAATGGACGATGTCAATCTTCCAAGAAATCAAAATATGCGCAAAGATTTCTTCCAGCTCGGTTTGGGTCAGCGTCTCATGAGAATTAAAATTGGGAACGTAAAATACTTGTGAAATTTTTCCGGATGCGTCAACGAGCTTGAATTCACGCACCGAGGTATTTTCGTTCTGCGTGGAAGGCAAGAATCTCCAAAACTCGTACCGGTCAGACAAAGTATCTATCAAGATTTCCTGATATACTTCGACCCCTCCAAATACCTTCGAGTTTATGTCGCTATGAGTAACTAAAAGCACCCGGGAGCGGCTGAACGATGATTGTGGGGGAGGTGAGCTTAGACGAGGATGTTGTTTCCGAGCTGTATATAGATAATTCTCTGCATCTCTTAAGACAATCTCTATCCTCTGGGCGTACGTATGATTGGCGGCAGTGCGAGTTTGAGCGGAAATGGCGGCTGAAGTTCTTCTCTCGGGGTCGTTGATGAGCGCTTCTATTTTTTCCACGCCTTCTTCAAAATTGCTGAAAGTTTCTATATCGGTTTGAGGTGTGTAGAATTCCTCGATAGCCGTTTCTGAAGCGTCGACAAGTTGAAATCCGCCGGCAAGTGCCGCTTCAAATATCCTCGGCCCAGGAGTGCTCGCCTTCCTATTGATCCCATCGCTGGAAAAACTCCGGTGAAGTGTCAGGTTTACTCGCGTTCTATTGATTATGCTTAGGAAGTCCGGGTGAGATACCGATCCAATATACGATGAGTCTGGTAGGTCTAGATAAGCCCTTGGTATGTGTGGATTATAATTCAAAATGATTCGTGGTTTAATATGGGGCAGCTTGCGTAAAAGTCGACGCAGAAACATTACACGGTTCGGCCAAGCGGTGCCGATAAACGAAAAATCATAATCGAAATCTTGGTCGAATGATCTTACAGGGAGATATGTTGTGGCCGCTAGCGGGAGGTGCTTGGCTCCGTTGCCGTAAAAGCCTGTACTTCCAGCGTCATTAGTGTAGACTAGATCGAACAACGCCGCGATCTTTGTTGTGATGCGGCGCTCGTAAGGATCTTCCCACACCCACAGGGCGGCGCATTTCACAAAAGGCCTGATCAGCCTTATTATATCAATATTGACGGCTTCGGCATCTACTGCTAATAATAAATCGTATTCTGCTGTTCTTGCTTCCTTGATGACGTCTTTGTACTCGCACTTTTTGACGTTTCTGACCAAAGGAGACTGTTGAAGCGATTTGAGGATTGAAAGTACAATGTAGTGATTTGGATTTCTATGTTTGGTATCGAGAAGAAGGACATTTATGCCGCTCATTCACTGTCTCCAAGGACACAATTTGAAATCTATATCTAAGTCTGTCGATGCGTGACGATCAAATGACATACGGCCACTTTCCGGGCTGCACACCAGTAGTCATTGTAGAATCTATTGTGCAGCCTGTAATTATAAATTTATTGATTGGCGTGTTTCCCATCCAATAATGCTTGACCATTTTGTTTGTTCACCGACCAATAACGCGTGTATGTTGGGTTTACATGCGTGGACGCGAGATCGTCTGGGCACCACAGCCTGCTAAGACGAGATGGCAGGACAGGATCGCGGGGGCGGAGCCGGCTTTTAACAGGAGGCACTGAAAGTTGTAAACGGCCCCGCCATGAGTTGCGAATTAGGTGGCCGTTGATATACGGCGCGTCTCCATGCGCCCTTCGAAAACGAGGACGGCGTTCCTGCCGACCGTACAAGCTGGCAATTCTAAGTTCCGATATGCCCCGCCAAAATGCGTTCCGCTGGTCTCTGCATAATATCCTCGGCGCTTATCACGATTTGGTTGCCGCATGGAGGCTCGTGGGATCCGAGCTATTCGAACCGGAGTGGTACCGGGCGACCCAAGCGCCCGACGTAGTACCAAACCGAGCCGGACGACACTACCTACACGAGGGGGCCGCGCTTGGACTTAGCCCTGGCCCGTTGTTCGACGGGCCATGGTACCTAGCGAACAATCCCGACGTGGCCAGTGCAGGTCTGAACCCACTGCTGCACTATCTCGACAGGGGCCGCGCCGAGGGACGGCCGATTTACCCTTACGTCGATCCGAAGGCGCTGGCAGAGGTCACAGCTACGGATCTTCTCGACTCGGATTGGTACCGAGCGACCCAAGCTCCTGACGTGGCGCCGGAGCAAGCCGCACGGCACTACCTTGAGCAAGGCGCCGCACGCGGGCTATGCCCTGGTCCTAGTTTTGATGGGCTGTGGTACCTGGCGCAGAACCCCGATGTTGCCGCGGCGGGTTTGAACCCGCTGCTTCATTACCTGGAGAGAGGACGCACGGAGGGGCGGCCGACCTGCCCAGTCGCAGACCCAGACTTGGTGGCGCGGGTCGCTGCCTCGGATCTGTTCAACGCCGAATGGTACCGGGCGACTCAGGCCCTCGACGTAACACCGGACAAAGCTGCGCGGCACTATCTGCAGGAGGGTGCCGCACTCGGGCTGAGCCCCGGCCCCCTGTTCGACGGACCGTGGTACCTCGCCAACAACGCCGATGTCGCTGCTGCCGGCCGGAACCCGCTTCTGCACTACCTGAATGATGGTCGCTCAGAGGGACGGCCGATTTGCCCGTTCACCGACCCGGCGGCACTGGCGGCAATCGAAGGCTCCGAGCTGTTTGACGCGGGCTGGTATCGGACAACCTACGTCCCCGACCTGCCGCCAAACCAGGCCGCGCGACATTACCTCCGCGAGGGCGCTGCGCTCGGAATGAATCCCGGCCCTCTGTTCGATGGCGGTTGGTATCTTGCCAACAATGCCGATGTTGCGGAAGCCGGCGCGAATCCGCTGCTGCATTATATCAAGAACGGACGCGCGGAGGCGCGTGCTATCCGCCTAGCCTATACCCGCGACCACGACGCACGGCGGATTGAGATCCGTCCTATCGTCTTACGTGAGAGTACGTCCGCACGCATCGTCGTGGTCGTCCACGCGTTCTACGTCGATGTGTTCGAGGACCTCCTGCCCCATCTTGTGCAGGCGATCCCGGAGTTCGACCTGCTCGTCTCAACCGATGAGCTCGCGAAGCAGCGGGCGTTGGAGGCTGCAGCAGAGCGCGCCGGGCTCGCCGAACGCTGCCGGGTCGTGCTGGCGGAGAACCTTGGCCGCAACTTCGGGCCGCTCGTCACCGTGTTCGCACAGGACATCCTGCGCTACGATCTTGTACTCCACGTCCACACCAAGAAATCGCTGTTCAGCGGCGCGGAACAGACGCGCTGGCGCGACGAGATCTATCGCACGCTGTTCGCGAACGCGGCGTGCGCCGCCCTCGCCCTGTCCCTGTTCGAGGACGACAGCCGGATCGGCCTGATCTTCCCGGAGACCAGCGCGCACATTGTCTACTGGGCGCATACATGGCTCGCCAACATCGGCACCGGCTACGGCCTGCTCGCCCGTCTCGGGCTGCCCTATGACGGGTTCGACGGCTACATCGACTACCCGGTGGGCGGCATGTTCTGGGCGCGGGTCGATGGCCTGCGCCCGCTCCTGACGGCCGGATTGACCCCCCAGGACTTTCCCGAGGAGCACGGCCAGACTGATGGGACGCTCGCCCACACGATCGAGCGGGTGATCCCGATCGTGAGCCGGGCACAGGGCTACAGCGCAGTCAGCTTCGACTACGACCGAGGACTGGCCCGCTTCGACAGCAGCAGCCGCAACTGGCACCAGTACAGTGCCCGCTCGCAGGATCAGGCGCTGCTTGCGCTGCAGGATGCCGACCTCGTCTCGTTCGACCTGTTCGACACCCTCGTCAGCCGCCCGGCCCGGCGCCCGGACGCGGTGCTCAAGCTCGTCGAGCACCGCATCGCCACCGAGGAAGGCTGCCCCATACCCCTGTTCACCGAGCGCCGGGCCGCCGAGAACCGGGTGCGCGCCCGCAAGCACCATCAGGGCGACGTCAACCTGTCGGAGATCTACGCGGAGCTCGCCGCCTCTGGGCCGATGCCCGGCGATGTCGTCGCGCGGGCGCACGCTCTGGAGAAGCGGATCGACCTCGGCGCCCTGCTTCCACGGCCGGAGGTGATCACGATCCTCAAGGCGGCGCATGAACGCGGCAAGCGCATCGTCCTGATGACCGATACCTACTACGAGGAGGCCGACATCCGCGGCATCCTCCAGGCGATCGGAATCGCTGACCTGTTCGCGGCGCTCTACGTGTCGAATGCAGTCGGCGCCCGCAAGGATCGGGGCGATCTCTGGCGCCACGTCGAGGAGGCCGAGGCGGTGCCGCGTGCTCGCTGGCTGCATGTCGGCGACAACGAGCATTCCGACATCCAGGCGGCCTGCGACCGACGGATCCCCTACCTGCACGTTGCGCACCCGGCCAAGATCCTCGCGCAAAGCGGGTTCGTGCAGGACGAAGGCGATCTCGCGCGGACCTGGGCGTCCGATCTCGTCATCGGCCACGCCATGCTGGCGCTGTGCCGGAACCCGTTCCTCGACCGGGCCGGCCCGCCCTACCTGTCGCTCGGCTCGGCCCGCGCGGTCGGCTCCGTCGTGTTCGGGCCGCTGCTGCTGCTGTTCATGTCCTGGCTGATCCGGCACGAGGCCCTGGGCCGGGTCGAGCGTCTGTACTTCCTCGCGCGCGAGGGCGACTTCCTGGTCAAGGTCTACCGCTTGATCCGGGAGCGCTACGGCCTGCGGCACCTGCCCGAGGGCCGGTACTTCCACGTGTCCCGGCAGGTGGCGATCGGCGCGGCCCTCGGTCAGGGATTCCGTCCGGATCTGGTGATCGGGGCCGGCCGCTACGTGGGCAGCCTCCAGGGGCTCCTGTGGAACCGAGCGAGCTTCACGGCCCCGGCGCATCTCGACCTCGACCGCTTCGACGTGCGGCTCCCGGCCGATGCCGCGGTGGTCGAGCGCGTCATGACAACCCTCGAGCCGGAGATCACCGCCCACGGCGCGGACCTGAATGCGCGGTTCCGCGCCTATGCCCGGCAGGAAAAGCTCGAGGCCGAAGGCGTCCACGCTGTGGTCGATGTCGGATACTCGGCGACGATCCAGAAGATGATGCAACTGGCGCTCGGCCAGCCGCTGATCGGCTTCTATATGACGACCTTCGACACGGCGCAGGCCGTCGAGACGGATGGCGGCGCGGCCTTCAGCTGCTTCCGCGCGGGCGCCGAGAACCCGGAAACGTCCTCGCTCCCCGTCCTGGCCCACGGCCTCGCCGTCGAGGCGTTCCTGACCGCCCCCCACGGGCAGGTCGTGGGCTACGAGCATGCGGGCGACCGGATCGCGCCCCTCTTCAAGACGGATCCCCGGAGCCCCGCCGAGCACGCTGTCCTCGCCGAGCTCCATGCCGGCGCCGAGCAGTACATCATCGACACCCTGGATCTGTACGGGGTGGACCTGCTCCAGGCCGAGATCCCGTCGAAGGGGCCGCAGGAATTCCTGCGCCTGCTGATGCAGGGGCTGATCGCCACCCCGTCCGAACCGATGCGGACGCTCGGTGTCGAGGACGATTTCTGCGGTCTGCCCGTCCACAAGGTGTACGCGGCGGCGGAGACTCCAACCGCCGGCTGAGATGCCGTCAGCGGATCCGGATCATAGGGCGGCCGTGACCGCCTCCAGGGCCCGCCGCATCGTCGCCGGCGTGACCCTATAGTTCGCGTGCATCGGGTGGACGCCCTCCGCTTGCAGCGTGGTCCCGCGTACGAACAGCAGGCGCGCGCCGCTGGACTCGACGAAGCTGGTGAAGCCGCGGAAGTAGAATTCCGGGCTCTCGTGGGCGAGCGCCACGACCCGGGCGCCCGGCCGGCAGAAGATGCAGTTGATCAGCGCGGAACTGGCCGAGCCGACGATGATGTCGGCAGCGTGGTACATCTGCACCTGCTCGGCGAAGGTGAGCTGCTCGGGCTGGACGACCTCGAACCCGTGGGGCTGCAACGTCTCGACGATCTCGGCCTCGTTGACGAGCTGGCGCTGTGTGAATCCCCGCCGGGACAGGATGATGCGGCGTCCGGTCCGTCGGAGATCGACCCCATCCGCGGCGAGCCGTTGGAGGATCCTGTCCCGCACGGCGGCGAGGATGTCCCGCGGCCAGATCGCGTCGTAGATCGGAAGCCCCGGCCGGGTATCGAACGGGAAGAAGGCCGGCACGGGGGCGAGGCCGAGGTCGCGGAACCGCGTCGCGACCGGCGGCAGCGTCACGATCGGCCGGTCGCGCGTGTCCATCAGCGCGACGATCTGGCGGTGCGTCTCCGGCATGCCGTCATCGACGCAGAGCGGCAATCCCGACGGGCAGGCGGGATCGTTGAAGCACAGCATGCGGGGGACGAATTCGAGCAGCCAGTGGCCGTACTGACGGCTCTGGAAGCCGAACAGCATCAGGCCGGCGTCGATCTCGCGAATCTCCGATGGTGCCTCGACCAGAGCGCGTCCGGGCCCCCAGACGGCCGTCATGACCTGACCCGGATTGACCCCGTCCTTGATGTCGGCGACCCCGCTCAGGGGATGGGCCGCGAGGTCGTAGATCAGGCGTTCTCCGCGGAGCACGACGTTGCTGCGGGGGAAGGTCAGGCAGTCTCGGAAGAAGGCCACGTATTGGGGCGGTGCGTCGAGGGTTCCGGCCTGCGAGGTCAGCGGGATCGGGCCGTCGAGGAATGTCACGGCCGGGTCGGCGATCCTGCGGCCGGGCCGCAGTTCACGATAGCGCCCGTTCCCCTCCGCGGCTTCCTGCCGGGCCGAGACGATCCAGTAGATGTCGACGGGGCCGAGGCCGACGATCGACCGCGTGCTCGCGTGCAGCGCTACGGCCTCCTCGTGCCGGCCCGCCTCCGCCAGGGCGTTCATCTGCAGGATGCGCAGGTTCCGGATCTTCTGGCTGAGGCTGTCGCCGTCCACGGTCGTGAGGCCGGCATCGCCGCCGTTGAGGCCGTAGGCGAGGCGGTAGCACTGGACGGCGGGTTCCGCCCGGCCGCGGCACTCGTGATCCCAGCCGCGCTGCAGCAGCGTCCGGGCGGCCTCTTGAAGGGAAGATCCCGCCCCGTCCCGGCTCCGGAGTTCCGCGACGAACGCCGACGCCTCGTCCCAGCTTTCCTGTTCGATGAAGCCACGCAGGCGCGCCGCGATGGCGATCCGCTGCCAGCGCTGCGGGTCGTGCGGCTCGAGCGCGGCGGCGAGTTCGTAGACGTGCGCTGCAGCCCCGTATTGCGCGCTACCCTCAAGCCGGAAGCCGAGGGCCTCCAGATGCCGCAGGGTTGAGGCCGCGCGCGATCCCAACGGGAGCTCCGCGGTGAGTAACGCGGCCAGCGTCTTCAGTTGATGCGCGGCGTTGCCGCTGTCGATCGATCGGACAAGGTCGAGGAAGGTCGCCGTCGGCCGCATGCCGCCTCGTCTCCGACGATTATGGGCCGATGCCGACGCGCTCGAGGCCGCGCAGCACCTGTGCGGGCGGAACCGTATAATTGGCGTGGAACGGATGCGTCTTCTCACCCGGCACCGTCGAGCCCCGGATGTAGAGAACCTGCGCGCCGCTCGACCCGATCATGCTGGTGTAGCCGCGGAAATTGAACGAGCGGTTCTCGTGGATCAGCGCGACGACGCGGGCCCTGTCGTTGCAGAAGATGGTGTTCGTCATGGCCGAGCTCGCGGAGCCCACGATCACGTCGGCTGAATGATAGAGCGCGATCTGCTCGATGAAGGACAGCTTCTCCGGGTACACGACCTCGAAGCCGTAGCGCGCCAGGGCGTTGATGATCTCGGCCTCGTTGACGAGCTGGCGCTGGGTGAAACCCTTCCGCGACAGGACGATCCGCCGACCGGTGGGCCGCAGATCCACACCGCGTGCGGCGAGCCGGTCGAGCACGGCGCGCCGCATGGCGCCGAGGACGTCCTTCGGCCAGACCGAGTCGTAGACCGGCACGTCTGGCCGGGCGTCGAACGGGAAGAAGGTCGGGACCGGGGCGACCCCGAGTTCGCGGAAGCGGACCGCCTGCGCCGGAAGCGGGAGGATCTCTCGCCCGCGCGTGTCGAGCAGCTCCACGATCTGCCGGTGCGTCGCCGGCATGTGATCGTCGATGCAGATCGGGAAGCCCGCGGGGCAGGCGGAGTCGTTGAACCACAGCATCCGCGGCACGAACTCGAGCAGCCAGTGGCCGTAATTCTTGCTCTGGAGCCCGAACATCATCAGGCCGGATTCCAGGGTTCGTATCTCGGCCGGCTCCTCCACCAGGGCGCGCCCGGCCCCGTAGACGGCCGTCATGATCTGGTCGGTGTTCTTGCCATCCTTGATGTCGGCGATGCCGCTGTCCGGGTGCGCCGCGAGGTCGTAGATCAGGCGGCTGCCCTGGAGCACGATGTTGCTGCGCGGGAAGGTCAGGCAGTCCCTGAACCGGGCGACGTATTGCGGCGGCGCGTCCAGGGTGCCGCACACGGAAGTCAGCGCCACCGGGCCTTCGAGGAAGCGGATCTCCGGCTCCGCGATCCGGCGGGGACCGACCAGCTCGCGATAGTCCCCCTCCCCCTGCGCGGCGGCCTGGCGCGCGGAGACGATGTCGTAGATCCGCACCGGCCCGAGCCCGAGGGTCGCGCGCGTCCGCTCGTGCAGCGCCAGCGCTTCCTCGTGACGGCCCGCCTCGGCGAGCGTGGTCATCTGCAGGCTGCGCAGATTCCGGATCTTGCGTTCGAGCGTGTCGCCGTCGACCGTGAGGGCCTGCGCGCCCAGGGTGTCGCGCGCGATCCGCGCCAGCAGGTAGCAGCGCACCGCACTCTCGGCTTCCCCGGCGAGCTCGTAGTCCCAGGCGATCTGGACCAGCGACGGGTCGTCCTGCCCGCGGTCTCCGGCGGCCGCCTTGGCGTGGCGCAGCGCCTCCAGGATGCCCTCAACGCCGTCGAAGGCCTGCCGCCGGCAACGGTCGACGATGCCCGTCCGGATGGCGTCGAGGTGGTACTGCGCGGTCCGCGCACGCGAAGCCTGTGCGGCGAGCCCGTAGGCGCGGGCGGCCAGATCGAAGCTGTCCTCGCCCTGGTACCGGAACGCGAGGGTCGCGAGGTGCTGGGCCGTGGTCTCGGCGCGATCCTGTGTCAGGGCCGCGAGGGCGCCTTCGATCGTATCGAGGGTGGCGGCGCCGTTCGTCCGATTGGCCTGCGATAAGATCCGCCGAAAGTCATCCCGCATCGATCCCGACCGTCCCTCTCACGCGAATCCGCAGCGCCGTCTCACGCGCCTCAGAGCGTCGCTAGGGCCCGCTCCACGCAGGCGCAGACCTCGCCGATCTGATCCCGCGTGATCGCCGGGAAGAACGGCACGCCGATGGCGCCGGCGGAGGCGGCCGGGGTCCGCGCTAGACCGTCATGCCGGCACGTCGCGAAGGCGGGATGTGCTTGGCAGCCGGTCCCGTACCAGCGCCGCCACTGGATGCCGGCCGCATCGAACGCCGCTGTCACTGCGTCGGCGGCTTCGGGCTCGAACAGCGCGTTGACCGTCATGGTCAGCCATTCCGTCCCGAAGCCCGGCTGCATGCGCACGCCGATCCGCTCGAAGCCCTCGACATAGGCGAGCGAGGCCTCCCGCAGCTGCCGGATGCGCGCCTCAAGGCCGTCGAAGGCCGCCAAGCCGATTGCCGCGTCGTATTCGGAGATTCGGTAATTGCCGCCGCGCACCTCCGAAACCCGGCTGCTGGCCGAGAAGCCGAAGCCGGTCATCGCTGTGGTCTGCGCGACCAGATTGGTATCGGTCGTGAGGATCGCGCCCCCCTCCCCGATCCCCAGCGCCTTGGTGGCGTGCAGGCTCACGCAGACCGGCTGCGCGCCGACATGGGTCAGATTCAGCGTCGCGGCGGCAGCGTCGAACACGACCGGGATCCCGTGCGCCGCCTCGAACGCCTCCCAGGCTGGGATGTCGATCGGCGCCCCGAACGGGCTGACCACCACCACGGCGGCGACGTCCTCTCCGGCCGCCGCCAGCGCCCGCTCGGCGATGGCGGGCGTCAGCGACAGAGTCTCGGGATCCACGTCGGCGAAGAATGGCTCCAGGCCGACATTCACCGCCGCGTGCGCAGTGGCGATGAAGGTGTAGCCGGGCATCAGGCACAGCCCACCGCGCCGGCCGGCGATGCGGTAGCGCAGGGCGAGTTCGATGGCGCTCGTGCCGTTGCCGGTGATCGTCGCGGCAACGGCCGCGCCATTGGCGCGCTCCGAAACGAAGCCGCACAGCTTGGCCGTAAATTCGCGGGAGAGTGGGCCGTAATTGCTGTAGATGTGCGATTGATCGATCCGGCGCAGATACGGGACGATGGCGTCCGTCTCCGGCAGGCTTGGAATGAGCACGGGGATCATCGTCGAGACACATCCTGACTGTCGGCCGCCACCATCCTCATCCGCACGCTCAGGTGACGCGGCCCGCTATACATGCCGGGGCATCGCCGCGGAAGGCGCTGCCCATGTCCGGGCTGGCCGCTCAGGTCTGCGGCCTGAGCCGGGTCGGTAGCGGGCGGGCGGGGTTGCCGAACACCGTCTGGCCTGGCGCCACGTTCCGGATCACCACGGCGCCGGCCCCGACCACGGCACGGGCTCCGATCCGGATCTTCGGGATCACGCAGGCCCCCGTGCCGAGGAAGGCGCCCTCCCCCACGCGGACATGCCCGGCCAGATGGACCCCGGGGCTCAGCGTTGCGAAATCCTCCAGCACGTCGTCGTGGGCCACGGTGCAGCCCGGATTGATCAGCACGTGCTCCCCCAACCGCGCATCCGCCGTCACGGAGGAATGCCCGAGGATCACCGCACCCGCGCCGATCCGGCTGCTCGCCCCAATCAGCACGCCGGGATCGATGACCGACGCGAAGCGCGCGCCGATCGCCTCCCGCAGATGCGCGGCCGCCCGGGCCCGGGGCTCCGGCTCGCCGAGGGCGATGACGAAGCGCAGATCGCCGTCGCCCGCGAAGGCGCGGACATCCCGGACCACCGGCCGACCGCGAAACATCTCCGGCGCGTCGAGGCCAGGATCGACGATGCTGGCCTGCAACTCGATCGGTGAGCCCTGCGCGTTCAGGCGCTCCAAAGCGTCGACGATCTCGCGGGCGAGGGCGCCGGCGCCGTAAAGGACGAGGCGGACCGTCATCGCGCCGTGCGCCGCAAACGGCTCCGGCTCGGCGCTGGCGGCTGCCTGCCGCTCGGGCGAACGTCCATGCGCGCGGTCCCCTGCCTAGCCTTTCCTGGCTGTCGGGGCCCTGCCCTACACGAGTCCCCTCGGGCTCTCCAGGGGCGATGCCTCGTCAGGGTGCCCGCGTTCCAGTAGACCGCCGGGAACGGCGCGCCGCAACCGGGCACGCCAGCGGGCGAGGATGCGCGGAGCGTGGGACGGATATGAGGCCGGCGGAGACGTTCATCGACCTGATCCGGACGATCAATCGCGACAACGCTGCGGATGTCCTCACGCGGCTGCGCGCGTCGGTCGAGGACAGCGATCCGGCTGGCGCACGCATCCCCCGGATGCGGCGGCACCTTGAGACTCTGGCGTTCCGGCTGGAGGGCGACGACCAACTCGGCGCCGTCGCCGATACCTACGAGCTGATCGGCTCGCTCGTCCCCGAGGAACGCGAACGCTGGGCCCTGGCGGCCGTCCATGCGCGGCTGCGCGGTCTTTGCGAACACGGCCGCTACGCGGAGGCCACCGCCGCCGTGTCCGGACTGCGCGCAGGGGGCGATCCCGCCGCCATCCGCGAAGGCCTTGCCACCCTGCTGCGGCTCGGCTGGGTCGCCGAGTGCGGGCAGGAGCCGGAAGCCTGCGTGCAATCCTATCGGCTGGCCTACGAGCTGAACGGCGGTGACGACGGCGTCACGACCGAGGATGGCTTCCCCCTCAGCACAAAGGTCAGGAATCTGCGCCGGTTGCAGATCGATGGCCTGCTGGTTGACGGGCGCTATGCGGACGCGATCGCGTTGCACGAGCCGACGCGCCACGTCTATGGCTCCGGACCGTTGCGCGCCTACGATATCGTCACCGCCGAGGTGCTGGCCGCGGGCGGGGGCGCCACCTACACGGAAGTGCGGCCGCGCCGCCGGATCGCGCCGCCCGACCTCCGCTTTTTCGAGCCGCCCCCTGCCCTCACCTCCGAGCCGGGCGAGCTCGATATGCCGCCACAGTATCTCGCTTTCATCGACGGCGCCCATGCCTTCCCGCGCAGCAACGTCGTCATCGCGGGCGACAAGATGGTCTACGACCTCGCCGCGCATCCGCGCCGGCCCGACATCCTGCTGCAGGACGGGATCAATCCGGACCAGATCATGATGGCCGCGTTCGCCGAGACGCGCGCCCTCGTGGAGGTGCCCGAGGATCCGCACTGGGTCGAGGCCGGGCTGATGATGTTCGGCCTCCAGAGCCGGAATTACGGGCACTGGTTCTGCGAGTTCGTGCCGCGGATGCTCTGCTACAACGACGCGCGCTGCCCCGACGGGATCCCGCTCTGCATCGACGACCACATGCCCCCCGCGCACGAGGAGATCCTGCGCCTGCTCGACACGCGCGACCGGCCCGTGATCAAGCTGCCGCCCCGGCCCGTCGCGTTCGGGCGCCTCGGGATGGCACCGCCGCCGGCTTTCTTCCCGTTCGAGATGAGGCCGGGGCGGCCGGTCTACGATGCGATCTGGCCGGCCGACATCTTCGCGGCCGTGCGCGAACGGATCCTCGCGAGCGCCCGGGAGCGCGGGATCCTCTCGGGCCGGACCGACCGGCGCCTGTTCATCTCGCGCAAGGCCTTCAGCCAGCGCGCCCTCGTCAACGAGGCGGAGATCGCGGAGCGCCTGATCCCCCTGGGCTTCGAGGTGATCTATCCGGAGACGATGTCGTTCCTCGAACAGGTCGAGGCGTTCCATTCCGCCGCTCTGGTGGTCGGCTCGTCGAGCTCGGCCCTGAGCAACGCCCTGTTCTGCCGGCCCGGGTGCCGGATCCTGGGCCTGATCCACGAGGAGTTGGCGTTCAATTTCCGGGGCTATGCCAGCTACATCGAGGTGGGCGGCACCCGGATCCTGTTCCTACGCGGCCAAACCCTCCACCGGCCGGGCGTGCACGCCTTCCACGTAAGCTACACCGTCGATCCGACGAAGGTCGTGGCCGCCGTGGCGGCCCTCGAAAACGAGGTCGCGACTGGAGCACAGGCTGGCTTTCCGGTGCCGGCGGCGGACGACCGGCCGAGCCGGGTGCTGGATCGCGATGCGTCGCGGCCTCAGGCATCTCTGGCAGGCACCCCCGCCCGCGTCGACCCCGACCGGCTCGCGCGCGTCAGGACGCTTGCGGCCGGACCGCATGCGGATCCGGGGGCCGGCCTCTGCGCCCTGGAGGCGGTGGCCTACGTGGCCGGCGAGCCCCATTCGGACCAGCCCGCCTGCGCGTCGCCGAGCCTCTCCGCCTTCATCCGGACCTGGAGCGACAACCTGCCCCAGGAGGCGCGCGATGCCCTGATCCTGCCGCTCGTCCCGCGCCTCGTCGGCACCCGCGGCTCGGAGGCGCTGGAGCGTCGGCGGGTCGCCCTGGCGGCCGATTGGCTCGTCCGCACCCACCTGCCGGCGTGGTTCCGCCTCGCCAAGCTGAACGTGGAGGGAGATGCGCTGGCCGGACTGCCGGAGCTGACCGACATCGCCGATCTCGCCGCCTGGTGCGATCATCTGGAGCAGGCGCGCAAGCGGGCGAAGGTCGCGAACCTCACCCTGCGGCAGACCGGCCCCATGGTCCGGGCCGCGGCCTGGGACGCGGCGCATCAGGCCGCGTGGGCGGCCATCCGGGATGTTCTGGAGGCCGCCGGTCCGCGGATCCTCGCCGCCGGCTGGGACGCGGCCTACGCTTCCGCCTACGCGGCGGCCCGGGCTTACGGGAAGGCGCCGCTGGAGCCGACCCGGCAGGCGCTCCAGCGATCCGCCCTGGATCTCGTCGAGCAGATGATTGCGCTGCGCGAGGCCGATCCGGCCGACGCAGATCGGCTGCCAGAGGACACCCTGCCGCCCCACCTTCCATCACCTAACGTGCCGAGCCAGCACGGTGCCGAAAGCCGGCCATGAGGTGCTAGGTATGAGCGGAACCCGGCCGGGTGCATCGCCGGCCAATCCCACTGGATCCGGCCAACCCGCGCCGTCCCTGGCGGGGCTGCGCTGCCTCGTGCTGGGCGGCAGCGGCTTCCTCGGGCTGAACCTGTGCAACCGCCTCGCGGAGGCGGGCGCCGAGGTCACCTGCTTCAGCCGCAGCCATCCCCAGCCCGCGCTGCTCGACCGACGCGTCGCCCGGGTGACGGGCCAGTTCGCCGACCGGCTCGCCATCGCCAACGCGGTCGAGCGCCAGGACGTGGTCTTCCACCTGATCGCCGGGTCGATCCCGGAAAGCTCGAATCGGGATCCGTCGGCGGAGCTCGCGGCCACGCCGATCGCCACCCTGCACCTGCTCGAGATCTGCCGCTCGGCCCGAATCCGGAAGCTCGTGTTCGCGTCCTCCGGCGGCGCGATCTACGGCATCCCGCGCGCCATCCCGATCCCGGAGCAGGCGCCGACCGATCCGATCTCGGCCTACGGCATCAGCAAGCTGATGATCGAGAAGGCGCTCCACCTGTACCGCCACCTCCACGGGATCGATTACCAGATCCTCCGGATCGCCAATCCGTACGGCCGCTTCCAGCTCGGCACCAAGCACCAGGGGCTGATCGGGAGCTACATCCACCGCGTCCTCACGGACCAGCCGCTGGAGGTCTGGGGCACCGGCGCGGTGGTGCGCGACTTCCTCCACATCGACGACGTCAGCGACGCGTTCCTGGCCGCCGTGACCTATGACGGGCCGCACAAGGTTCTGAATGTCGGCAGCGGCGTGGGCCTGAGCGTCGATCATATCATCGCCGAGCTTGAGGCGGCCTTCGGCCGGGACCACCTGCCCTGCGTGCACAAGCCGAGCCGGGCCGCCGACGTGCCGGCCAACGTCCTCGACATCGCGTTGATCCGGTCCGAACTCCGCTGGCAGCCGCGCGTCGCGCTGCGCGAGGGCCTCATCGGCACCATCGCGTGGATGCGGGCCCATCTGGCGGAAATCCAGAGGGACACTGCCGGATCCGGTGCGATCCGCGAGTCCTAAGGCGGGTCGGGTTCCGCAGCCTCATCGTGCCGCGTGGCCCGTCCGGCGCCCCGCCCCGGAGTGGCCACGATTGTCGGCGACAGCGCGGCAATCCGATCCGCGAGGAGACCGCATGTCCTTCCTTCACGATCTGCCGATCGCCGACCTGATCGCGCATTACGGCTACATCGCCATCTTCGTCATCATCACGCTGGAGAGCGCGGGGCTGCCCCTGCCCGGCGAGACGGTCCTGCTGACAGCGGCGGCCTATGCCGGCAGCACCGGCAACATCAACATCGCTCTGGTGGTGGCTATCGCCGCGACCGCCGCGATCCTGGGCGACAATGCCGGCTACTGGGTCGGCCGCCGCTGGGGCCTGCCGCTGCTCCTGCGCAAGGGGCATCTGATCGGCCTCGATCACGGGCGACTCAAGCTCGGCCAGTACCTGTTCCGCCGGCACGGCGGGAAGATCGTGTTCTTCGGCCGCTTCACCGCGATGCTGCGCGCCTACGCGGCGGTGCT
>Ga0164297_10000837_pt1 | contig 35566 bp, 31 predicted proteins | sample GEODES058metaG_FD_113539 | JGI IMG/M metagenome (GOLD analysis project Ga0164297, IMG submission 113539) | Dystrophic lake water microbial communities from Trout Bog Lake, Wisconsin, USA - GEODES058 metaG | ecosystem: Environmental > Aquatic > Freshwater > Lake | place: USA: Trout Bog Lake... | reverse complement strand
GTTGAAAAAATGAACGACGCGGGTGTCTGCGCTGTGGTGGGTGCCTACGCATCTGCCATTTGTCTAGCAACCACTCAAACTGCAGCCAAATACAATTTGCCCCATGTGGTTGACGTTGGTGTTGCCGACCAGATCATGGAGCGTGGTTTGAAAAATACCTTTCGCTTCGGACCTGGTTATAAAAAATGCGCACAAATTGCAGTATCCAACTTGCATGTTTTGAACACTGCAGCTGGAAAACCAGCCAAAACAGTCATGATCATTCACGAGGACTCACTCTTTGGTACCGGAACTGCCAATTTGTTATCCGCCGAGTTGCCTGGCTACGGCTATGAAATCAAAGAGGTGTTAAAGCACCCCAACCCCACGAGAGACTTCAACAACATTGTGTTGCGAATGAAGCAGGTCAACCCCGATATTGTCATTCCAGCCAATTACTTTGATGAATACGCGCTCTTGGTCCGCACCATGAAGCAGCAAAAGGTGGTTCCCAAGGCCATTTACTCCGTGTTGGGTGGTGCAGCTTCGAGCTACAAATTTGTCAAAGAGTTTCCTGATGCAGCCAACGGCATCATCGATTGCAACCACTGGTTCAACCCCAAAGACAAGCGTGCTTTTGCGCTCAAAAAACGAGTAGAAGCAAAAGGACTTTTTTACAGCTATGAAGTGTGGTTGACCTACACAGCCGTGAAGTTATTGGCCGACGCAATTGATCGCGCAAAATCCACCGACAGAGCAGCGATCATTGATGCTTTGAACAAGAGCACTTTTAGCGATCACTTTTTGCCCTTTGGTCCCACTCAATTCGTCAACGGACAAAACACAGGCGCACAACCTTTGATGACACAAGTCATCAAGGGCGACATCAAGGTGATTGTGCCAAGGGAATACAGAGAAGCAGAGCCCATCTTCCCGCTGAATGCGTGAGCCTTGAGCACCTGAGTTGCTTGTCCAGTGCGTCTCGGACTTCAACTCAGTTGATGGCAACTCTTTAAGTTCTCTCATTTCTAGGGGCTTGCACTTGCGGCAAGCCTCTTTATTCACTTTGGGTACAAGTGCATGTTTGACGCAGGTATTATTTATTCATCCCTCCTCAATGGGTTGACCTCTGGGGCGGTCTACATTTTGATTGCCCTGGGCTTGACTCTCATTTACGGGGTGCTCCACATCATCAACTTTGCGCATGGTGCAGCACTCATGCTTGCTTTGTACGGGGTTTATTTTTTAAAAGTGAGCTTGGGTCTAGATCCTTATGGAGCCTTGTTCATCATGGTGCCTGCCATGTTTGTTTTGGGCTACGCCCTACAGCGCTTGGTCATTGAGCGTGCGAGCCACGGTAAGGATGAGAACATATTATTGGTGACTTTGGGCCTGTCAATTGTTTTAGAAAACTTGGCGCTGCTGTTTTTTAAATCTGACACCCGAAACATTGAAACGGCCTACACACTCACCACAGTAGCCGTTGGTCCGGCCATGATTGCGTTGCCCAAAATCATTGCCTGCTTGGGTGCAGCATGCATGTCCTTGTTGCTCATTGGCATGATGAAGTTCACAAAAATTGGGCTCGCCATTCGAGCGGTCGCCAAAGAAAAACAAGGCGCTCGCTTAATGGGCATCAATGTTGAGCATGTGTATGCCATGAGTTTTGGCATTGGCTTGGCTTGTCTGGGCGCTGCCGCTTGCTTTTTGTTACCCGCTTATTACGTGAATCCTGGCGTTGGTGGAGGGTTTGTGCTTGTGGCCTTCACGGTGGTGGTGCTTGGAGGAATGGGTAGCTTTGCAGGAGCAGTGGTGGGTGGTTTGCTCATCGGTGTGGTCGAATCTTTGGGGGGACTCTTCATGGGTGACTCCTTGGGACAGGTTGGCATATTCCTGCTTTTCATCATCGTTTTGTTGATCAGGCCTCAAGGTCTTTTTGGAGCCAAGCGATGAGAGACTTTAGATTAATCGTTCTGTTCGCAGTTGCCTTTGCTTGCCTGCCTTTTTTCACCCACTCGGGTGTTATTTTGAATGCGCTGATGATGGCGCTTTTTGCCTGCTTGATGTCCCAGTCGTGGAATATCTTAGGGGGCTTTGGTGGTCAGTTGTCATTTGGACATGCGCTCTTTTTTGGTACTGGAGCTTATGCCCAAGCCATTTTCCAAATTCAATATGGTGTGAATCCTTGGGCCGCTCTTGCACTGGCGGTTTCAATATCATCAATATTGGGTGGCGTTTTAGGTTGGATCTCTTTTCGTTACGGTTTGAGGGGTTCTTACTTTGCGCTCATCACCTTGGCTTTTGCTGAGGTCTTTCGCATCTTGTCCTTATCGAGTTCCATCACGGGCGCCGGGGTTGGCTTGATGCTTCCCTTGTCGGAGTCTATTGGCAACATGCAGTTCTCAAGCAAAACCGGATTCATTGAGTTGATTCTCTCGATGAATGTGATTGCGCTATTGATCACGCTTTGGTTAAAGAACTCCAGGCTAGGAGCCTATTTGCAAGCCGTGCGAGACAATGAGGATGCGGCCAAGGCGTTGGGTGTTAATCCTCTGAAGGTGAAGTTTTTCGCCATCTCCATCTCCGCATCTCTCATGGGTGCGGCTGGATGTTTTTATGTTCAAGTTTTTCAGTACATCGATCCCAATTTGGCCTACGGAGCGCACACCTCTGTGTCTGCATTGGTGGGTGCCATTGTGGGCGGAATGGGAACCCTGTGGGGACCTGTGCTGGGGGCATTTGCGCTTGAATTATTGTCTAGCTTGACACGTAATTTTTTGGGCGAACTTCCAGGCATCAACATGGTGGTTTATGGGTCTTTGCTCATTGCGATCATCATGTTTTTGCCCAAAGGTTTGATTGGCTTGTTCTCCTCACTGGGCGCCAAGCCACAGACGAGAGGCGGTATTGCCGTTGATTCCAAGCTGAAATCTTAAGGAGGAAATCATGAAACTACTCAATGTAGAGGATGTGAGCGTCTCCTTTGGTGGGTTAAAGGCCGTGCAAGGCGTGAGCCTTGCACTGGAGGAGGGCACCCTTGGTGCCTTGATCGGTCCCAATGGAGCGGGAAAGACCACTTTTTTCTCGATCATTTCTGGTTTCGTTAAACCTGATTTGGGGCGTGTTCAATTGGCGGGCAAGGATATCACCGCTTTAACCCCTTACGCTCGAGCTGAGGCAGGGCTGACTCGAACGTTTCAAATCGTACAGCCCTTTGCCGCTCAAACGGTGGGCGAAAACGTGGCTGTGGGAGCTCACTTGCACTGTTCATCGCGCAAAGAGGCTTTGGCCAAGGCGCGTGAGGTGACTTCTTGGGTGGGACTATCGGGTATTTTTGACCAAAAAGCTGGAGAACTCACTGTTGCAGGCCGCAAGCGTTTGGAGTTGGCCAGAGCGCTTGCGACCCGGCCGAAATTGTTGCTTTTGGACGAGGTTCTTGCTGGACTCAATCCTCAAGAAATCCAAGACATGCTCCCTGTCATTCAAAAAATTTGTGACAGCGGGGTGAGCGTATTGATGATCGAGCATGTGATGCAAGCCGTGATGAGCTTGGCTCAGTACGTGTGGGTGCTCTCACAGGGACAGTTGATCTCGCAGGGTTTGCCTCATGTGGTCACGCAAGACCCCTTGGTGATTGAAGCCTACTTGGGTCAGGGAACTGCTCAAAAAATCAAACGCTTCGCTCAAAAGGAGGCATCATGACGTCGCCCATCTTGGACGTGAGAGAGTTACGAGCTGGTTATGGTTCGGTAGAGATTTTGCGAGGCATCAGTTTGCATGTGAATGAGGGCGAACTCGTTGCACTTTTGGGCAGCAATGGGGCTGGGAAAACCACCCTCAACCATGCATTGTGTGGCCTCTTGTCCAACAAGTCAGGCCAAGTGATTTTTGCTGGGGCAGATTTAAGTCATGCGCATTACACAAAAATTGTTCAAGCTGGATTGATTCAAGTACCTGAGGGCAGGAAGGTTTTTCCAGACCTGAGCGTTTCAGAAAATCTCGACTTGGGTGCATACGAGCGAGGCGCTCAAAATTTGCATGCCAACAAGGCCAAAGTTTTAGAGATTTTTCCTCGATTGAAGGAGCGCATGGGCCAGTTGGCTGGAACCATGAGCGGAGGTGAGCAGCAAATGCTGGCCATCGGAAGGGCCTTGATGTCAGAGCCCAAATTGTTGATTCTGGATGAGCCATCCTTGGGTTTGTCTCCCAAACTGGTTCAAGAAATGTTTGACTTGATTGAGCGCTTAAGGGCCTCGGGGTTGTCGATATTGTTGGTCGAGCAAAACGTGGGTCAGTCTTTGGAAATCGCAGAGCGAGCCTATGTGCTTGAAAACGGTTCCATCAAATTTGAAGGCGTTCCCAGTGAATTGTTGGCCAGCGACGCCATGCGCAAAGCTTATCTTGGTGTTTAACCATCCATTTTTGAGGTGAGTATGTTTCAAAATTTTCTCAATTCCTTCACAGCGTTGTTGATGCCTATGAGCATTGGCCGTCATCAAAAAGTCCTATCCAGCCTCAGCACTCGTTTTTTGATGTGCCTGTTGCTTGCGTTTCTAGTTGCGCTGGGCGCTCATGCCGAGACCTCACCTGTTCGAATTTTGGTGGGTGCGCCAGCTGGGGGCACCACAGACACCATGGCAAGAGCTTTGGCTCAAGCTTTGGGTCAAGCACTCTCGAAGACGGTGTTGATTGAAAATAAAACCGGTGCAGGTGGTAACCTGGCCGCTGAAGCGGTTGCGCGCTCTGAGCCGGATGGAAACACTTTGCTCATGAGCTTTACCTCTCACACCATCAATGCAAGCCTTTATCCACGCTTGCCTTTTGATCCTGTGAAAGATTTCACACCCATCACCATGGTCTCCACCTCCCCCTCTATTTTGGTGGCCCACCCTTCGCTGCCCGCAAACAATTTAGTTGAGTTGATCGCACTTGCCAAGAAAAAACCCAATCAACTCAATTTTGCTGTGGGTGCCATGGGCTCGTCTTTGCACTTGGCAGGCGATGCGTTCAAGATGAAGGCGGGTGTAGATATCGTAGATATACCTTACCGTGGCACGGCCCCTGCTGTTCAAGACGTCTTGGCCGGACAAGTGCAAATGATGTTTGCCAACATAGGAAACGCCAAGCAATACATTGCAGCAGGAAAGTTAAAGCCATTGGCCGTGACTTCACTCAAAAGACTTCCCGAATTTCCCGAGGTTCCTAGTATCTCTGAGACACTGCCTGGATTTGAGTCCAACGCATGGTTTGGTCTATTTGGTCCAGCCAAAATGTCGCCTGAAGTTTTAAAGCGACTCAGCGAAGCCGCCATTTGGGCGGTGCAGTCTACTGAAGTTAAAAAACGCATTGAGGCCGAAGGCGCCTCACCGGTTGGAAATTCTCCTCAGGAGTTTGCCAAATTTGTGCAAGCCGACATTGTTCGCTGGAGCGAGGTGGTGAAGTTCTCTGGAGCCAAACCAGAATGAAGCAAGCTCAAACATTGGCGCAAAAAATCATCGCCAAAGCGTCTGCTCGCTCCACGGTCTCCCCTGGCGAAATCGTCAACTGTGCTGTCGATTTGGCCATGTTTCATGACTCCTCAGGTCCTAGGCGCTTGGACCCTTGGCTCAAGGAGTTGCGTGCTCAAATTTGGGATAAAAACAAAGTTGTTTTGGTCCTGGATCATTATGTGCCAGCAAGGGATCCGGATTCAGAGCAAATCGTGCAAATCACACGCAAAGTGGCTCAAGAGTGGAAATTGCCCAATGTGATCGATTCCGAGGGAATTTGCCACGTGGTTCTACCAGAGCGGGGACATTTGAGACCAGGTCTTTTTTGTGTGGGGGGCGATTCGCATTCTCCAACAGGTGGTGCTTTTGGCTGCTACATGTTTGGCATTGGAGCCACAGAGATGTTGGGTGTGGTGGTGACGGGGGAGATTTGGCTCAAAGTGCCCCAGACACTCCAGATGAATTGGTCCGGGAAACTTCAAAAAGGGGTTTGTGCCAAAGACATGGCCTTGCACATGGTTGCTACTTTGGGGATGAATGGTGGTCAATACCAGGCCGTTGAGTTTGCAGGCTCTGCAGTCAAAGCACTGGGAATGCAAGAGCGCATGACACTCACCAACATGAGCGCCGAGTTGGGTGCCCAAGCCGGGCTGATCGCTGCGGATGAAATCACAAAAGAATACTTGACCTCTGTAGGTGTTGGACAAGACCAATTGCAGGACTTGCATGAGTGGCACACCGATGAAGGTGCTCAACTGAGCACATGGGATTTTGATGCAGGCCGCTTGGCCCCTCAAGTCGCCGCTCCCCATTCTCCTGCCAATACCAAGGATGTGGGTGAGCATGTGGGGCAAAGCATCGATGTGGCCTACATTGGCGCTTGCACGGGTGCCAAGCTTGAGGACTTGCGCGCAGCCGCTCAAGTTCTCAAGGGGAAAAAAATCAGCACAAGTGTCAAACTGATGGTGGCGCCTGCAAGCCTTAGGGATCAACAACAAGCCGAGCGCGAAGGTGTGATGCAGTCCTTGATCGAGGCAGGTGCTGTGGTTTTGCCCAATACCTGCGGAGCTTGTGCAGGATACGGTGCAACATTTGATGAGGGTCAAACGGTCATCTCCAGCACAGCCAGAAATTTCAAAGCCCGAATGGGCCCAGCCAGTGTGCAAGTGTATTTAGGCTCTCCATGGACAGTGGCTGCCAGTGCGCTTCGAGGGGCCATCACCGATGTGCGAGAGGTTTTGTCATGAGCAAGCTGGATTCAATCACACCTTCTCGCGTGTGGAAATTTGGGCCCCAAATTGACACAGATACCTTGGCTCCTGGTGCTTACATGAAATTCAGCATCGATGTGATCTCAAAGCATGTGCTCGAGTCCGTTCGTGCTGAATTTGCCTCAGAAGTCAAGCCCGGTGATGTCATGGTTGCGGGTCCTGGCTTTGGGGTTGGTTCCTCTCGTGAACAAGCCGCTGGTGTGTTGGTGCACTTGGGTGTCAAAGCAGTCATAGCCCCATCTTTCAGTGGGCTATTTTTTAGAAATGCATTTAATTTAGGATTGCTTTTGCTCACCTGCCCAAGAGCTGAGGAGCTCCAAGACGGCGAGCTTGTGCTGCTTCAAGGCCAACAACTCCAAAAGCTCAATGGTGAGCCTTTGGAGTGCGAGCCCATTCCCACCTTTTTGATGGAGATGGTGGAGCAAAAAGGGTTGATGAATGTTTTGAAACTCAAAATGAAAAAGACCTGATCCATCCTTAGAGACTTTAATTTACACAACTTATGCAAAACAATTTGAATCAATCAGGTGACTCCCAGTCCATGGATCCTGTGACTTTGGCGGTCTTGAAGGGGCGGCTTGAGCAAATCGCTGATGAAATGGACGCAACTCTTTACCGAAGTGCATTCAACCCCATCATTGCAGAGGCACATGATGCATGTCATGGTTTGTATGATCCACAAAGTGGCGACACCTTGATCCAGGGAAAATCGGGTCTACCCATCTTTGTTGGCGTGATGGCCTTTGCGGTACGCTCGGCACAAAAAGTGGCTGCACAGCGCGGTGGGATGATGCCAGGGGATACTTGGCTCTTCAATGACCCTTATGAGGGGGGTACGCATGCCAATGATTTCAAGTTGGTAAGGCCTTACTTCAGAGGCGGCAAGCTTTTTTGTTTCTTGGCCTCAGCAGCGCATTGGCACGATGTGGGGGGAGCCGTACCTGGCAATTACAACCCCGTCGCTACCGAGTGCTGGCAAGAGGCGGTACAAATTCCTCCCGTTCGAATCGTCAATGGCGGCGAGTTGGCTCAAGATGTGTTGGCCATCCTGCGGGCCAACACCAGGTTGCCCGATAGTCTTTGGGGCGACTTGAACGCTCAATTGGCGGCGCTTGATTTGGGGGTCAAGAGACTGGACGATTTGCTTGAGCAGTATTCCGAGCAGATGGTTCAAAACGCCTTTGGCGAGCTCAGACGCAGAACGCTTCAGCTCATGAAGTCTCACATCTCTGATTTGCCAGATGGTCAGTATGACTTCAGCGACGTTTTGGACAACGATGGTGTGCGAAATGAGTTGCTCAACATTTCCTTGCAAATGACCATCAAAGGGGACCGATTGGTTTTGGATTTCTCCAAAACGTCTGAGCAATGTGCTGGACCGGTGAACATCTCGCGTGCCACTGCGGTGGCGGCTTGTTATGTGGCACTTAAGCACATCTTTCCAGACGTTTCAGCGAATGCGGGCGTCTTGGATGCTGTTGAGTTTGTGATTCCCGATGGACTCGTGATCAGTGCGCATCGTCCAAAGCCTGTTGGAGGTTACACCGAAACCATTTTGCGCATGATTGATGTGATCTTCAGTGCAATGGCCTTGGCCAATCCTTCACTGGCAGTGGCCCACGCCTACGGCACCATCAATGCGTTGTCCATTGCGGGTCAAAGAAGTGACTCCAAAAGGAAAGGTCAGCCGTGGGTGATGTTTAGTTTTTTTGGTGGAGGCCACGGTGGTCACGATCAAGGAGATGGACTCAGTCATGGAAATGCGCCAATTTCAACAGCCACCATTCCGCCTTTGGAAATCTTAGAAGCCGCTTACCCAGTTCGCTTCACGCAATGGGCCTTGAGGGCTGACTCTGCCGGTGCTGGTGAGCACCGAGGAGGCCTAGGGGCGGTTTATGAAATTGAAGTCTTGGAAGAAAGCGCTCAAGCCTTTGTCTATGGCGAGCGCGCGAAGTCTCCACCCAAGGGGATTGCTGGAGGTGGTGATGGGGCGTTGAATGAATTTGAATATCAGCAAAATGGGCAATGGATCAAGCCGCCCATGGGCGCCAAAGCCAATGGCATTCAACTCAAAAAAGGAGAGCGAGTTCGCTTGAGTACTCCAGGTGGAGGTGCTTGGGGAGACGTCAAGCTCAGGAGCCAGGCGTTGATTGAGAGGGACCTAAAAATGGGTTATGTGAGCGCACAAAAGAAAGGGGGTGCTGCATGACTTCATCAACTCCTGCATCAAACGAATCTGCAACACGCTACATCATTGGTGTAGATGTTGGAGGAACTTTCACCGATTTATTTGTTCTCAATGAGCAAAAAGGTGAGGCACGTGTCATCAAGGTGCCTTCCACGCGCGGGCAAGAGGCCTTGGGTTTCATGAACGGTGTGAGACAAATCAATGAGGGTGACTCATCCAAAGCGATTTCGCAAATTGCAACGTTGGTTCATGGAACCACAGTAGCAACCAATGCGCTTTTGGAGCGCAAGGTTGCAAAGACCGGTTTGATCACCACCAAAGGATTTCGCGATGTCCTTGAGATGCGCCGCAGAGACAGACCCCACACTTGGGGGTTGAGAGGGGACTTCATTCCTCTGATATCCAGAGACTTGCGCCTAGAGGTCAATGAGCGAGTTCTAGCCGATGGTTCGGTTCTTGATGTCCTTGATCCCCATGAGGTCCAAGTCTGCGCCAAACAGCTTTTGGATGCTGGGTGTGAAGCGGTTTGTGTATTTTTCATCAACGCTTACGCCAACCCCTCCAACGAAAACGCTGCACTTCAAGCGCTCAGGCAAGTTTGGCCGAATCAATATGTGACTGCAGCCAGTGAAGTGTTGCCAGAAATTCGTGAGTTCGAGAGATGCTCAACTGCGAGCATCAATGCATCCTTGCAGCCTGTTGTAGGCAGTTACCTCGCCAAATTAGAGAGCGATTTGAGGGCCGAGGGCTTCCAGGGTGACTTCTTGATCGTTCAAAGCAACGGGGGTGTGATGTCAGCACAAACAGCCTCCGAGTTGCCGGTTAAAACGGCTCTCTCGGGTCCTGCTGCTGGTGTGATTGCATGTGCTCAAATTGCCATTGCCTCAGGCTTTAAAAATGTGATCACGGGGGATATGGGAGGCACCTCTTTTGACGTCTCCTTGGTGAGTGAGGGAGAGGCCTCACTGGCGGCGCAGACCTCCATTGAATTTGGCATGGTGGTGAGATCTCCGATGATTCAAATTCAAACCATTGGTGCGGGTGGTGGATCCATTGCGAGCGTGGATGCAAGTGGCATGCTTCAAGTGGGGCCTGAGTCTGCGGGCAGCAGGCCCGGACCCGCATGTTATGGGCAAGGTAATACACGACCCACTGTGACGGACGCCAACGTACTTTTGGGCAGAATTGCTGCATCTCGCCCTCTTGGAGGCGGCTTGCTTCAAGCGTTGAATTTGGATTTGGCTCACAAGGCCATTGAAGAGCATGTGGCCAAGCCTCTGGGCATTGATGTGTATCAAGCCGCGCAGGCGATTTTGAAACTTGCGAACGCCAAGATGGCTGGGGCCATTCGACTGGTCTCGATTGAAAAAGGGCACGATCCAAGGCAATTTGCTTATATGCCTTTTGGAGGAGGAGGTGCACTGCACGTTTGCGCCATGCTCCAAGAGGTTGGGGTGAGTGTGGGCATTGTGCCTCGATACCCTGGTGTTACCTCTGCCCTTGGGTGTGTGATGGCTGACATGAGATTCGATGCAGTACAGACCTTGAACCGCCCACTCTTGGAGTTGGATTTGGCGGATTTTTCTCATCGTGTGAGGACTTTGCGTGAGTCGGCACAGAGCAAGTTGGAGGCATCTCGGGTTCATTTCACTCGAATAGAAGAGGGCATCGCATTGGACATGTTGTACGCGGGTCAAACGCATACCTTGAATGTTCCACTTGCCAGTGAGGAGATCACTTTGGGTGAGATTCAAGCGGCTTTTGAAAAAACCTATCACGACAGTTTTGGGCGAGTATTGACTGGATTGAGCGTTAGAGTGCTCAACGTGCGCTATCACCGAATCGGCATTCGTCCCAAGTTTGATTTGTCGCTCTTGGCGCCACAAGCAGGGGGTAACACTGAGATCTTGGGCCACCAAAGGGTCTACCACGATGGGGCTTGGATGGATGTGCCGCGTTACGCCAGGCTCACTTTGCCAGTTGGGGCTCATTTGCAGGGCCCTGGCATTTTTGAACAGGCCGACACCACCTTGTGGCTCGAACCTGGCTTTGGTGCAAGGGTTGATGCGTTGGGCAATTTGTTGATTGAGAAAAACACTTGATAGAGATGGAATTCAATCATGGGCGCTAAGAATTTAAGTCAAATATCCAAAGAGCATCAAGAAGGCATAGGTCTGGTGATTGTGGATTTGCAAAATGATTTTTTGCATCCCAACGGTGCTTACGCCAGGGGTGGGGCCACCAATGAGTTGGCGACCTTGTTGCCCAATAGGGTTCTAGAGCTTGCAAAAGCCATCAAGTCAAAGGGCGGATTGGTGTGTGCGAGTCTTTTTACACTTTGGCCAGATGCATCAAATGAGCCCATGATCTCCGAGCATTTGTTGCAATTGCGGCCCTTTTTGAAGAAGGGCGACTTTGCGCCAGGTTCGTGGGGGCAAGAGTTGGTTGAGCCCTTGAAACCATGGGTGGATGTGTGTGTGCACAAAGTGGCTTACTCTGCATTTTTCAACACGCAGTTGGACTGGATTCTCAAAAAAGCCCAAGTCAAACATTTGGTGCTGTGTGGCATCGTGACCAATGGGGGGGTGGACAGTACTGCTCGGGACGCTCACATGCGGGACTATGACCTCACGGTGATCAGTGACGGCTGCGCTGCCTTCACGCCTGAGTTGCACAACACCGCATTGGCCGATATGCGAAATGTCGGCCGTGTCATCACGTGTTCTGAGGCTTTGCAGGAGTTGAGCGCGTGATGATGCTCGTGCTTCAATGCAAGCATCTAGGGGGGTTGTAATGAGCAAGCTCTACCAGGTCAGACGCTTCCATGAATTTGGGGACAGCTCTCGTGAGTGGTCCAACTTTGCTGTGGTGATCATTGGCTCGGGTGCATGTGGCTTAACTGCTGCACTGATGTTGAAAGATTTGGGTGTTGAGGCTTTGGTGCTTGAGCGAGACGGCGCATCATCAGGATCGACCGCGCTTTCCTCAGGCTTTGTGCCTGCAGCACAAACTTTGGCTCAAAAGCGCGCAGGCATCAAAGACTCCATAGATGCTTTTGCTGCCGATGTTCAAGCCAAAGCCCATGGCACAGCTGCCGCTCATTTGGTGCAGGCCTATTGCCAAGCAGTTCCAAAGGCCATTGATGCATTGGAGATGAATCACGGTGTTGAGTGGCATGTCTTGGATCAGTTTTTATATCCTGGACACAGTCAATACCGCATGCATGCGGTGAGAGAGAAAACGGGAGAAGGCTTGATGTCTTCTTTGCTCAATGCCGCTGAGCGGGCAGGGGTGACTTTGCTCCACAATGCACATGCGCAAGAGTTGGTCCTGGACTCGAGTGACAACATCGTGGCCGTAGGTTTTAGAAGACCCGATGACAGCATGGAGTATGTACAAACGCAGGCTTTGATTTTGGCTTGCAATGGATTTGGTGCAAATGAGCAACTGGTGCGTGAGTATTTGCCAGCCATTGCCAATGCTTTTTACGCGGGTCACCACGGCAATGATGGGGCAGCCGTGATGTGGTCCAAAGACTTGGGTGTATCGCTAATGGACATGGGGGCGTATCAGGGGCATGGCTCCTGGGCTATTGCGCAAGGCAGTTTGATCACATGGGCCATCATGATGCAAGGTGGAGTTCAGCTCAACTCCAGGGGTGAGCGTTTTCACAACGAGACTTTGGGCTACTCGGAGGCTGCAGTTGAAGTTCTCTCTCAGCCTGATGGCCAGGCTTGGGCGGTGATTGACACAGAACTTTTGAGCTTGGCCCAAGGATTTCCAGATTTTGTGCAGGCTCAAAAATTGGGGGCGGTCAAACGCTGTGAGGACATCGCTCAATTGGCAAAACTCATTTCGTGTGATCCCGATGTGCTTGCAAAAACGCTCAGTTGGCCCCTCAGTGATGAAATCGATTCTCCTGAGTCTCAGGCGAAAGAAGGCGATCTGGGTGCGTTGCGTACGCGGGTATTCAAAAGGCGATTGACGCCACCTCTTTACGCCATTCATGTAACGGGTGCTTTGTTTCATACCCAAGGAGGCTTGAACATTGATGAGCATTGCCGCGTATTGAATGCGAGTGCTCAGCCGTTCAAGAACCTATGGGCTGCAGGAGGCGCTGCACGTGGCGTCTCAGGCAATGCGGTCTGGGGCTATTTGTCCGGAAATGGATTGCTGAGTGCATTGGCGGGTGGCTTCATAGCAGCTCAAAGCGTGGCCCAGCAAATTGAGTCAAAGAATAGTTGATTTTTTCAAAATAGAGAGATACACAAAACATGAAGCACTCCAAGACCTCACTCAAAGACAGGCTATCTCAACCGCACGTCTTATTGGCTCCAGGCATCTATGATGCCTTGAGCGCATTGGTTGCTGAGCAAAGTGGATTTGAGGCTTTATATTTGTCCGGTGCATCAATTGCATACACCCGACTGGGTCGATCCGATATCGGACTCACCACAGCCACCGAGGTGGCTCAGACCCTCTCCCTCATCACTGAGCGTGTGAGTGTGCCGGTGATTGTGGATGCGGACACTGGATTTGGAAATGCACTGAACACGCAAAGAACGATCAGAGAGTTTGAGCGCTGTGGGGCGAGCATGATTCAATTGGAGGATCAGACGTTTCCCAAACGCTGTGGCCATTTGCAAGGCAAAGGTGTCGTGCCAAAAGGGGAAATGGTGGGCAAACTCAAAGCAGCTTTGGACAGCAGGCACAGTGCATTAACTTGCATCATGGCGAGAACCGATGCCTTGGCCGTAGAGGGCTTTGATCAAGCCCTTGAGAGAGCGCACGCTTATCTTGAATGTGGGGTTGATGCGTTGTTCATTGAAGCGATCAAGACGCCTGAGCAAATGAGGATTGTGTGTGAGCAATTTGCCCACAAAATTCCGCTCTTGGTCAACATGGTGGAGGGCGGCCAAACGCCTGTCAAGAGCGCGACCGAATTGGAGGAAATTGGGTTTAGGATCGTGATCTTCCCGGGTGGCACCGCAAGGGCTGTGACCCATACTTTGCAGCATTACTTTGAGAGCTTGCAAGCCCACAAAACGACGCTACCCTTTCAATCGAAGATGCTTGATTTTGATGGGCTCAACGCTGTGATTGGGACACAAGAGTTGTTGGACTTGGGGCGGCGCTACGACGCTTGATGGGTTGCAGACGATTCAAGCGCTGGCGCCAAGCGAGGTGGCCAGCTCTTTGCTGAGCGCCAATTGGTCCTCGTTTGGATGTCCCAGTGGCCAGCCTTGGAGATGCTCAAGCGAGATTTTCTGAAGCCCTTGGATCCAAACTTCGTTGTCGTTCAAGCAGGCAATGTACTCAAAACGCTCTCCTCCTTCGTGAAGGAAGGCCTCTCGCACTTCCATGGCGATTTCTTCAAGTGTCTCAAGGCAGTCGCTCGTGAAGCCTGGGCATACAACTTGAATGCTTTTGACGCCATTTTGAGCCATGGTGCGAACACTGGGTTCTGTGTAGGGCTCAAGCCATTTGGCTTTGCCAAAACGAGACTGGAAGGTGACTTTGTATTCGTGTTTTGCAAGTCCCAAGGACTCGGCCAACAAGCGAGCCGTTTTGTGGCACTCGCAATGGTATGGGTCTCCAAGCTCTAGGGTGCGTTGAGGCACGCCATGAAAGCTCATCACCAAAACCTCTGCGCGTCCATGACTGGCCCAATGGGCTTTGATGTTGTGAGCCAAAGCCGAGATGTATTCGGAGTGATCGTGGTATCGATTGATAAAGCGAAACTCAGGAATCAATCGTGTTTTTTGACTCCAACTTGAAACGCTGTCAAAGACGCTTGCGGTGGTGGTCGCAGAATATTGGGGATAAGCCGGTAAGATGAGAATGCGATCGGCCCCAGCCTCTTTGAGCTCACTCAGGACCGTTGGAATGTTGTTTTGTCCATAACGCATGGCCGAGCGCACCAAAACCTGATGATTCGAGAGATTGAAGGCGTTTTGCAGCAGTTGAGCTTGACGCTCTGTCCACACTTTGAGAGGAGAGCCCTCAGGTGTCCAGATGCTTGCATATTTAAGAGCGGAGGCGGCAGGGCGAAGTCTTAGAATGATGCCATGCAAGATCATGAGCCAAATCCAGCGAGGGATTTCAACCACGCGTGGATCGCCCAGAAATTCTGCCAAATAGGTCCTCAACGCCTTGGGCTCTGGAGCCTGGGGCGTACCTAAGTTACACAAGAGCACGGCAGTTCGCTTGGGTTGTCCGTGTTTGAAGTCGGGTTCTTTTAAAAAACGAGGATTTTTAAACATGCAGTATTTTCGCATTGATTAACATGAATATTGATCGCATCAAAGCAATATCCCTTGATTTGGATGATACTTTGTGGCCCATTGGGCCCACCTTGGTGAGGGCTGAGGAGGCTTTGCGCGCTTGGTTCAGGGCCCATGCACCCAAAGCCTTGGTTTTGTATGAGGATCAGAGCAGGGTGGCTTTGCTCAGGGCGCAAATCGTCTCCCAAAGAGCGCATGCGTTGCACGAAATCAGTGCAATCAGAAAAGAATTGATTCACGAAGTTTTGCGCTTGAGTGGTGAATCCACCTCAGGTGTGGAGGAGGCATTCGCCGTTTTCTTTCAAGCTCGTCAGAAAGTCGACTTGTATGACGACTCACTCCATGCACTTGAGAGGATGAACTCACGTTTTCCGCTTTTGGCGCTATCCAATGGAAATGCAGACCTGTCCCAAGTGGGCTTGGGTCATTTGTTTGAGCATGCAGTGAGTGCGGAGAGATTTGGTGTGGCCAAGCCAGACGTCAAGATTTTTCAACACAGCGCGGCACTTTTGGGACTTCCATGTTCAGAGATCTTGCACATCGGAGATGATCTTCAAACCGATGTGCAAGGAGCCTCCCAGGCAGGAATGCAGTGCGCGTGGATCAATCGACATGGGCAAGAACCAAGTGCTGAGCCCAATTGCTTGAGCTTTTCAAGCCTACTTCCTCTGTGTGAAATGCTTGGTGTCTAGACAGAGCCTTTTGGAAATTGATTGGCGATGAGATCGATGGCTCGCTGTCCAGACAGAACGGCACCCTCCAAAGTACTGGGGTAAGGGCCCGACAAGTAGTCCCCAGCAGCCCAGATGTTTTTGCCTACAAATTGAGGCGGCCGCTTTAAGCCACGTTTCGCCTTGAAAGTGGCTTGCTTGTCGCATACACATTGGACCACCTCAATGTCTACCAGTTCCAATTGATTTTGGGCTTGGAGAGAGACAATTCGCTCAAACTGCGCGTTGTCAATGTGAGGTGCAGCGCTGGTGACAAAGGCCCATAGGATGCCATTTTGATTGGAGCGGTGGGGAATTTTGATGGCGAACTGTGCACTTCCAAGATCCTTTGACTCCAAAGAAATCAAATCTGGCAGAGCTTGACTTTTGGGATTGGATTGGGAGCGAATGTAGACGGTGCAAATCCTCTCATGCTCCAAGGCTTGAGCACATTGCGCCCAAGAGTTTGAAACTGTAGAGCAAAGCCTGGCGGCCTCGCGAGCAGGCGTGCACACGACGACGATGTCCTCACCGTCAAAGTCAAGCAAGGAAGTGACTCTTTTGGGAAAGTGAATTTGTGCCCCGTGGAGCTCAAGCCAGTGCAGTGCAGGTGCAGGCAGGAGTTCTCCCAAGGGTACTTTGGGTATGAGCATCTCACAAGAGAGCGGTGGGTTTTGAAAGGCATCCTTGAGCACTCTGAGCAAGAGTCTGGCACTTGCCTCATGGGTGTTCGTGTTCAACGCAGATAAACAAAGGGGCTCGATCAGATCCTCCATCATTCGCCTGGGTAAGGGCTCGAAGAAGGCTTGCACACTCATGTCTTGTCCAGAACTGAGATCGTCTTGTTCAATGTCTTTGAGCACGGCTCGGCAAGTTGGACTCAATATCCAAACCAAGCCGGTCCAAAAAACACCGAATTTATCGCAGAGGCGCCACCTCTTGTTGTTGATCAAAGCTCTGAAGGCTTTTAGGCCAAATCCGTCTAGGGGCAACTCAAACCCCTCACCCTGCGCATCCAAGATAGCCAGTCCCAAGCGCTTGAATTGTGCGTCCTCTTTGCCCCCCAAGAGAGTTAACAATTTGAGGGTTGCCTCATAAGCGCCGATCAAGATGTGTTGGCCATGATCGAGGTGTTGGTTGTTCTTGAAATAAGAGCCAGCTCTTCCTCCCAAGATGGGGGCGCTTTCATATACGTGAACTTCAAAACCAAATTGACAAGCACGAACAGCTGCACTCAATCCAGCCCAGCCAGCTCCAATGATGTGAATTTTGGTTTTTTTGAAGGGCATCAAGCTCAAAGTGTTGTCAATATTGACCCAGCGCTTGTACCTTCCATGCGAGCCACAACTTGCGAATGGGGGTTAGGGCAACGCGTTGATGCAAAACGGGGAATTTCGCTGCCTGTATTTCTTTGAGCAACGTCCTGTAAATGCTGGCCATCATGAGCCCAGGCTTTTGAGCTCGAATGTCCTCTTTGGGCAGGAGCCCAAATGCCTCCTCATAAAGCCTGTGGGTTTCTTGGGCCAAGTGTTGCATCAAGCTTTGAAATCTTGGAGAGTCGATGCGGTTCAGGATCTCATGGGCTTTGACGTCAAATTGTTGCAAGGTGTCGATGGGGATGTAGATTCGTCCCCTGAGGGCATCCTCCCCAACATCTCTGATGATGTTGGTCATCTGCAGAGCTTGCCCAAGAGCATGTGCATATTGTGTGGTTAGGGGGTTGGTTTGACCAAAAATTTGTGCCGATACCTCTCCTACGACGCCTGCCACCAAGTGGCAATATTTTCTCAATGCTGGTGCATCAAGGTAGCGGGTTTGGGTCAAATCCATTTCGCATCCTTCAATGATGCTGGTGAGTTGTTGGGCTCTGATTTGAAACGAGTCAGTCAATGGAATCAAGGCTTGCATGACGGGGTGTTGAGCTTGTCCAGCAAAGGCGTTCATCACCTCTTGTCTCCACCAAGCCAGCTTGGCTTGAGCCACGGCAGTTTCATGAGCTTCATCCACGACATCGTCGACCTCTCTGCAAAAAGCATAAAACGCTGTGATGGCGGCTCGCTTTTGAGGCGGTAAAAATAAAAAGGCGTAGTAAAACGAGCTCCCAGATGAAGCGGCTTTGTTTTGAACGTAGGATTGAGGCGTCATGTCTCAGATTGTGCCATTGCTCAAGAGCTGCTTCCAAGGGGGTGGTCATTGAAAAGATTGAAAACTTGCCCCTTTATTGGACCTTTTTTCAATCCAAGCCTTGTGGCTTATTGAAGCAGCGCTCTGAGGGCAATTTCTGGCATATCCCAAAAGGTAACTTTGGGGCGCTTGAGTCTTGTGTTCATGGAGCGACATTTTTGCAGCACCTTGAGCCCGCCTTGGATGACAAATCGCAACTCCCACCCCGCTCGGCCAGGGACCCTGTGGGCCAAGTCTGAGCCCTGAATCATCAGTGCGTGCGTGTTGCTCAGTTCCTGCTCCAAATCGCTGTCAAGTGGTAGGTAATGGCGCCCGTTGGGAATGTCCACACTTAGATCCTGCCAAAAATTGATCAATTGCAAGGCCGTGCATATGGCGTCGCTCCTTCTGATGGAGTCGGCCTCGCTGATGCCATACAAGTGCATGAGGAGTCTGCCAATGGGGTTTGCCGATTTGGCGCAGTATTCCAGCAGTTGGGCGTGTGTCTCGTAACGAAGCGAATCGCGTGTGAAGACCACATCTTGCTCAAATGCATCCAGCAAGTGAACCAAATGAATGGTGGGTAGGCTGTGGATTTGCATCTGTTTGGCCAATGGTTCAAAAATCCATTTCCACTCAGCGGAGAAATCAGGCGATTTAGCTCCGCATTGACGCAGTTCCTCGCGAAAAAGCCTCAATAGCTCAATCCTTTGCTCAGGTTGCATGTCACCTTCGTCTGCGATGTCATCGGCAGTTCGGGCAAAGTTGTAAATGGCTTGTATGGGGGGCCTCAAGTGAGGCGGGCAAAGCCAGGAGGCGACGGGGAAGTTTTCGTAATGTTTCACCCCAGCATACTAACCTGCTTATTTCACAATGCAAGTCCAAGCATGCAATTCTTGAGTCGCAAGGGGTGAAAATCAAATGGATGGATCTCAAAAAGTAGGTGCACGAGCTCTAAGGTGCTCGAGAATTGAAGGCCAGCGCTAAGGGTGGCTCCAGTAAAGGCGATAAATTCACTTAGAATAGAGAGTTGAAGTGTGCGACTGTGGCGAAATTGGTAGACGCAACAGGTTTAGGTCCTGTCGGCAGCAATGCTGTGCTGGTTCGAGTCCAGTCAGTCGCACCATGCTTTTGCGGGTGATGAATTCTTGGGTTTATTTTGGATGAGTACAAAAGTTTGTCTTTTGTGCATTTTCTGGCTTTTGTTGTCCTTGTGCCCCTGTGGCTATTTCGACCACATTGGCCGCTTCATCCATAAACGAACCTGAGCCTGAGATAGAATTCAAGTAATCTTTACCCTGTGAGAGAACAGGGTTTGAGTTTTTTTGCATACTTTTGATGGGTTTGCAAATTGCTTTACGGATTATTTACTGCTTTTATTTTTTCTAAAGAAGTAGATAAGGTCGGCAAAGCGGCGTTGATGATGATGCATAAGTCACATTTGCTTGACAGGGGCTGCAGCGCAGACCAAGTTGCGCATACAGCTGATGCTGAATTGACCCCAGCCAAACAAGATTTATCCCCATCCTTTTGTCTTAATGCATTGAGCTTTAGGGCGCCATGAACTACACCCTGTTGGAGAAAAATAAAAATGTCCGTTACGATTGAAACCCTTGAAAAATTAGAGCGCAAGGTGAGCCTGAGCTTGCCCATCGAGACCATTCAAAACGAAGTTGATCAGCGTTTGAAGAAGTTGGCCAAACAAGTCAAGATCGATGGTTTTAGGCCTGGTAAGGTGCCCATGAACATCGTGGCTCAACGCTATGGCTATTCTGTTCAGTATGAGGTGATGAACGACAAGGTTGGCGAGGCATTTGCTGCTGCTGCACAGGAAGCCAATTTACGTGTTGCCGGTGCTCCCAAGATTGTTGAGAAAGAAAACGCCGATGAAGGCCAGTTTGCTTTTGATGCAGTGTTTGAAATCTACCCTGAGGTGGAGTTGGGTGACTTGAGTCAAGTTGAAGTGGAAAAATTCACTGCACACGTGAACCAAGAGGCGATTGACAAGACCATTGAAATTCTCAAAAAGCAGCGCCGCACTTACACTCAAAAAGCCATGGACCAAAGCGTTGCAAAGGACGATCGAGTGACTGTGGACTTTGAGGGCAAGGTCGATGGAGAGCCTTTCCAAGGTGGACAAGCCTCTGATTTTCAGTTTATCGTTGGTGAAGGTCAAATGCTCAAAGAGTTTGAGGATGCGGTCTTGGGCATGAAATTGGGCGAGAGCAAGACTTTCCCCTTGAGTTTCCCAGAAAATTACCATGGCAAGGACGTGGCTGGTAAAGTTGCAGACTTCATGGTTTCACTCAAAAAGATTGAAGCCTCTCATTTGCCTGAGTTGAACGAAGCTTTTGTGAAATCCTTGGGAGTTACCGAAGCCACTGTCGAGGGATTGAGATCAGACATAGAGAAGAATTTAGAGCGCGAAGTCAAATCAAGACTTCTTAATAAAAACAAGCAAGTGGTTCTTGATGCTTTGGTCAAGCAAGCCAAACTGGATTTGCCAAAATCGATCGTTCAAGCTGAATTGGATCGCATGGTTGAGAATGCTCGTGCTGAGTTAAAGCAGCGAGGCATCAAAGATGCTGAAAATGCACCTATTCCTGAGGACATCTTCCGCCCACAAGCCGAACAACGCGTTCGCATGGGTTTGGTGGTGTCAGAGTTGGTCAGGATGAAGGACTTGTACGCCAAGCCTGAACAAATCAAGGAGCACATTGAGCATTTGGCATCGAGTTACGAGAGACCTGAAGAGGTCATGCACTGGTACCTCAATGACAAGAGAAACATGGCAGAAGTTGAGGCTTTGGTGGTTGAAGAGAACGTTACACAATATGTCCTCTCTCAACTTAAGGTCAAAGAAAAAGAATTATCCTTTGATGAATTGATGGGACAGTGATTTTTTCTTGATGCTGATTTTTAAAGGCTAATACGATGAGTAATTTAGATATTCAAGGCTTGGGCATGGTTCCCATGGTCATTGAGCAGTCGGGTCGTGGTGAACGTTCATACGACATCTACTCAAGATTGCTCAAAGAGCGTGTGATCTTTTTGGTGGGTCCTGTGAACGATCAAACTGCCAATTTGGTGGTGGCGCAGTTGTTGTTCTTGGAGAGTGAGAATCCTGATAAGGACATCTCTTTCTACATCAACTCGCCTGGCGGCTCTGTGAGTGCCGGCATGGCCATTTTTGACACGATGAATTTCATCAAACCAGATGTGTCTACCCTGTGCATAGGGATGGCTGCCAGCATGGGTGCGTTTTTGCTGACCGCGGGAGCCAAGGGCAAGAGATTTTCCCTCCCCAACTCCAAGGTCATGATCCATCAGCCTTTGGGCGGTACCCAAGGCCAGGCAACTGAGATTGAGATCCATGCACGCGAGATCTTGAAGACGAGGGAGCAACTCAATCGCATTTTGGCCGATCGCACGGGTCAGCCTCTTGAGAAAATTGAAAGAGACACAGAGCGCGATTATTACCTCTCTGCCCAAGAGTCCAAGGAATATGGATTGATCGACGAGGTCATTGAAAAACGTCCTTGATCGTTGAGATTTTTGCCCTCTTTTTTGCCTCAATTGGGGTGGAAAACGAGGGCATTATTTTTGTTTCATTTCCGACGCTTGCGCGTCAACAGGCTCTCTTTTTGGTTATGATTAGAGTCAATTAACTCAAAGACAAATACATGGCCGAAAAAAAGGGCTCCTCAAACGAAAAAACTCTTTATTGCTCATTTTGCGGCAAGAGTCAGCATGAGGTTAAAAAGCTAATTGCAGGACCTTCTGTCTTCATTTGCGATGAATGCATTGATTTGTGCAACGAAATCATCCGCGATGAGTTGCCAAATCAGGCTCAAGCGATCAAGGGCGCAAAGGGGGAGTTGCCCACGCCCTCCGAAATCAAGGCCAATTTAGACAACTACGTCATCGGTCAAGAGGTCGCCAAAAGATCTTTATCGGTGGCTGTGTACAACCACTACAAACGACTCAAATACAAAGAAAAAGCCAAAAAAGAAGATGTCGAACTGGCCAAATCAAACATCTTATTGATTGGTCCAACGGGTTCTGGTAAGACCTTATTGGCGCAGACTTTGGCTCGCATGCTTGATGTGCCCTTTGTGATGGCCGATGCGACCACGCTTACCGAGGCCGGTTATGTGGGTGAGGATGTTGAGAACATCATTCAAAAGTTGTTGCAGACTTGCAATTACGATGTTGAAAAAGCCCAAAGGGGAATTGTCTACATCGACGAGATTGACAAAATCACCCGTAAATCTGAAAACCCATCCATTACTCGAGATGTATCTGGTGAGGGCGTTCAGCAAGCGCTCCTCAAGCTCATCGAGGGCACCATGGCAAGTGTGCCGCCTCAAGGTGGTAGGAAGCACCCCAATCAAGATTTTGTGCAGGTTGATACCACCAATATATTGTTCATTTGTGGAGGCGCTTTTGCTGGACTTGAAAAGGTCATTGAAAGCAGAACAGAATCGTCTGGCATGGGATTTGGAGCCAAGGTCAAGAGCAAACAAGAGCGCAGCTTGACCCAGGTCTTCAGTGAGGTTGAGCCCGAGGATTTGATTAAATTTGGGTTGATTCCAGAGTTGGTCGGTCGCATGCCTGTCGTAGCCACATTGAGTGAACTCAGTGAGGATGCCCTGGTGCAAATTCTGACCGAGCCTAAAAATGCGCTGGTCAAACAGTACGCTCAGCTGCTCTCTATGGAAGGTGTGGACTTGGAGATTCGTCCTGCAGCACTCAAAGCCATTGCAAAAAAGGCTTTAGAGAGAAAAACAGGAGCCCGTGGGTTGCGCTCGATACTTGAATTGTCTCTAATTGACACCATGTTTGAGTTACCCAACGTGAGCAATGTTGAAAAAGTCGTGGTCGATGAAAGCACGATTGATGAGAAAAAATCGCCTTTGTTGGTTTACCGTGAGGAAGCCAAAAAAGCTTGAGCAACTGAGTTTCCCCCTTTTGTTGGGGTGACAACTCCTTTTTATGATGGAAGTTTGACCATGTCCGGACAAGTTCCCTTGCCTTCTACCCCCTTGGATTTACCGCTTCTGCCATTGCGAGATGTGGTGGTGTTCCCGCACATGGTCATTCCATTGTTTGTTGGACGTCCAAAAAGTATCAAAGCTCTTGAGTCAGCCATGGCACAAGAGAGACGTATCATGTTGGTGGCTCAAAAAGCGGCTGCGAAAGATGAGCCTTCCGTGGGAGATATGTTTGAAGTTGGTTGTGTTGCAACCATTTTGCAAATGCTCAAGCTCCCCGATGGAACGGTTAAGGTTTTGGTTGAGGGGCAGCAACGTGCCCTGGTCAACGTGATTGAGGACGGTGAGGCGCATTTCACTGCCAATGTCACGCCCATAGAGCTTGTGACTTTGCCCGAGTCAGATACGGAAATCGAAGCGCTCAGGCGGGCTGTGATGCAGCAGTTTGACCAATACGTCAAGCTCAATAAAAAAATCCCTCCTGAAATACTCACCTCGATCTCAAGCATTGATGATCCTGGTCGATTGGCGGATACCATTGCTGCGCATTTGCCCTTGAAGCTTGAGAACAAGCAAGTCGTTCTCGATTTGGCAGAAGTCAAGGCCAGGCTTGAAAATTTATTTGAGCAGTTAGAGCGCGAGGTCGACATCTTGAATGTTGACAAGAGAATTCGCGGTCGAGTCAAGCGCCAAATGGAGAAGAATCAACGCGACTTTTACTTGAACGAGCAAGTCAAGGCCATCCAAAAAGAACTTGGCGAGGGAGAAGAGGGCGCAGACATTGAGGAGATCGAGAAAAAGATCAAAACGGCCAAAATGCCTGTTGAAGCCAGAAAGAAAGCCGAGAGCGAGTTAAAGAAACTCAAGCTCATGTCTCCCATGTCTGCAGAGGCAACGGTTGTTAGAAATTACATTGAAGTTCTGGTCAATTTGCCTTGGAGCAAAAAGACAAAAATCAAACACGACTTGGGGAATGCCGAGTCAGTTTTGAATGAAGATCATTACGGACTTGAGAAAGTCAAGGACAGGATCCTTGAGTATTTGGCGGTTCAGCAACGTGTTGAAAAAGTGAAGGCCCCGATTCTTTGTTTGGTGGGCCCCCCTGGTGTGGGTAAAACCTCTTTGGGTCAATCTATTGCCAAAGCGACTGGGAGAAAGTACGTCCGCATGGCTTTGGGTGGGATGAGGGACGAGGCTGAAATTCGTGGCCATCGTCGAACTTACATCGGTGCTTTGCCTGGAAAATTGCTTCAAAATTTGAGCAAGATTAACACGCGCAATCCATTGTTCTTACTCGATGAAATCGATAAATTGGGTAGTGATTTCAGGGGAGACCCCTCTAGTGCTTTGTTAGAGGTGCTGGATCCTGAGCAAAATCACACCTTCAGCGATCACTATGTTGAGGTGGATTTTGATTTAAGTGATGTGATGTTTGTTGCAACATCCAACTCCATGAACATTCCTCCAGCCTTGCTTGATCGCATGGAGGTCATTCGCTTGTCGGGTTACACCGAGGATGAAAAGACGCACATTGCTACAAAATATTTGCTGCCTAAGCAAATGAAAAACAATGGTGTCAAAGAATCTGAATTGGCCGTTCAAGAGTCTGCGATTCGAGATGTGGTTCGCTATTACACACGTGAGGCGGGTGTGCGCTCTCTCGAGCGCGAGTTGTCTAAGATTTGCAGGAAAGTCGTCAAAGCGCTACAGCTCAAACAAATGACCCCACAAGTGGTTGTCAATGCGGATAACTTGGATGAGTTTTTGGGCGTTAGAAAGTACAACTACGGACGAGCAGAGTCTCAAAATCAAGTGGGCCAAGTCGTGGGTCTGGCTTGGACCGAGGTGGGTGGAGATTTGCTCACCATTGAAGCTGCCTCCATGCCTGGAAAAGGAACGATTACAAGAACGGGTTCCTTGGGCGATGTGATGAAAGAGTCGGTTGAGGCTGCCAGGACAGTGGTGCGTTCGCGCTCCAAGCGTCTTGGAATCAAGGATGAGGCCTTTGAGAAGAAGGATATACACATTCACGTTCCAGATGGTGCGACCCCCAAGGATGGGCCAAGTGCCGGTGCAGCAATGACCACAGCATTGGTTTCCGCTTTGACAGGCATTGCAGTAAGAGGTGATGTGGCCATGACGGGTGAGATCACCTTAAGGGGTGAGGTAACTGCTATTGGTGGCTTGAAGGAGAAGCTTCTTGCTGCACTTCGAGGCGGCATCAAAACCGTATTGATACCTGAAGAAAATGTGAAAGATCTTCAGGAGATACCTGAAAATGTGAAAAATGGCCTTGAAATCGTTCCGGTTAAATGGATCGACAAAGTGCTTGAGTTGGCCTTGGTGAGCATGCCCGTTCCCTTGCCTGACGAGGAAGTCGTAGATGCGACGCCAGTCAAAGAAGCGGAGGTAGGCGTTACCTCGATCAAACATTGAGTCTAAAAAATATTAGTTAAATGTTGGTGCAAAAAACATAAAAGTAAGTTATAATTTATATCCACGCGGGAGTAGCTCAGTTGGTAGAGCGCAACCTTGCCAAGGTTGAGGTCGCGAGTTCGAGACTCGTCTCCCGCTCCATTTTGAAAAAAGGGAAGCGTTAGCTTCCTTTTTTTTTCAAAGGATTGGCGCGGTAGCAAAGCGGTTATGCACCGGATTGCAAATCCGTGTAGGTCGGTTCGACTCCGGCCCGCGCCTCCAATTTATTTTTAAGTTTCTTTCCTGCATCGTGCAACGCAATGTTGCATCTGTCATTAGCACACTTGATGCACACAAATTTCAAAACACAACAGGCTCTCCGCCATTAACGGGGGATGAGCATTTATCTTTTGTAACAGCAGGAGAGAGCCGCAATACACGTGTATTCCAATTTAATTGATCATGGATTGCAATGATTGCACTTAGATGGATCAGCTTTTGACTGACCTTTAATGACTTCTTCTTGGTGATAATGGCAAGAAACACAAGTCCAAATGTTAGCGATCGTTAAATGCGTTGGGGAATTACAAGTTGAGCAAGGCAATCCGCTTTTGGAATTTGAAATTGAAAAGCCAGGAGATTCACACTTTGGGCAAATTGAATTGAGCTTTAGAGCTAAATTTTTTGTGGCGTTTAGGATATTAGACATTCGAGTCGGATTGGTGTGGGCTCTTAAGTCATTCTCGACGAACACTGCGCCATTAATGGATTGTTCAACAGCCCAATCATAGGCTTGTCTCAGTGTTTCAAACTCATTTATTCCTTTGCGACAGACTGGGGAATATTCATCATCAGGTCGAATAACCAATTGATGCGATGGAAAAGCGGCATTGGGCAGGAAATCGAGGAGTTCATCCCAACTCGAGACTACTTTACTGGCGCTTTGTGCGGGTCCGCCATAGAAACCAGTCATTTCAATGTTGCGCGTGTCGTCAATCAATAGCAAAAGCTCGTAGTTCCATGGTAGTAGACCAGTAACGGGATCATAGGTGAAAGCTCCTTCGCTGGCCAACCCAATTTGAGTATGGCCAAGCTCCATTCCAACTCTAGCCTTTTTTCTAGCAGCATCCAATTGAGAACCAAGCCGTGGGATATCTCGAGTAAATGTTCCCAAAAGGTCCGTATCATAACCAGTAACATGAAGAACTTGAAGACCATTTTTATCAAGAAGTTCAGGGCAGATTACTGACTCTTTTCCATGTTGAGTCAATAAACTCGCTTTCAAATTGAAATATGGCATTTGCAATTTAGTCATATGTGGTCAAGTGCTAATTAGGCAAAGAAATGTGCAATCCAGCTATAGATGGGTATTCCAAAAATAATATTCAAGGGAAATGTGATCCCCAGGGAGGTACCCATATAAAGAGCAGGATTCACCTCAGGCATCGAGTGTCTTAGAATAGCTGGAACTGCAATGTATGACGCGCTTGCGGCAAGAATCATCAATAGGATTGAATCTCCCAATGGAATTGAGCAAAAATGGCACAGTGCAAGCGCAATGAGAGCGTGCAAAGGGGGAGCAATAAACGCATAAACCAGTGTAATTAAAGGTTTTCCTTTGAGCTCAGTAATGCTTCTCGACGCAACCAATCCCATATCTAATAAAAAGAATGCCAGCAAGCCTTTGAATAAATCAATTGAAAATGGAGTCATGACTTTGTGACCAATTTCACCAGATATCAAGCCCACGCATACAGAACCCAACAACAGAAGTTGTCCTCCATCTGTAAAGGATTCATGAAAAATATGTTTGATCGATGTGTGATGAGCTTTGGCGTCGCTGATTTTTAGCCGAATTCGATTTGCAAGAATAATTGCGATGATGATGGCAGGAGATTCCATCAGTGCCATTGCGGCGGCCATGTGACCGCCGTAAACAATGCCAGCTTGATCTAATGCTTGAGTGGCGGTAATGAAAGTAACTGCACTAATGGAGCCGTAAGTCGCTGCGATTGCAGCGGCATCCATATGCCCAAGCTTGTGTTTTAAAACGTTGTATCCAAGCAGTGGAATGGCAACGGCTAAAGCGATCGCTAGTGTTAAAGACAATGCAATTTCATTGGTAAAGCCAGAGTGATTAAGAGCAAAGCCACCCTTTAGTCCTAAAGCCATGAGTAAATAGAGCGAGAGAAATCTAGATATTGGTTCAGGGATATTTAAATTGGATTTGACGAAACCGGCAAAGATGCCGAAGATAAAAAACAAAATAGAGGGATCGGTTAAGTTATTCATGAATTTTTTCCTTTTGAAAATTCTAGAAAAATAAATGTATAAAGTAAAATCGAAATTACTTAAACTTAATATAAGTAAAAACTTATGAATATCACATTCCGACAACTTAGATTATTTTTAGCGCTTGCTGATACAGGTAGTGTGAGTTCTGCTGCACGCATGCTCCATATCACTCAGCCAACTGCTTCAATGAGTTTGAAGGAAATGACAGATAGTGTTGGGGTTTCCTTGTATGAGGTGGTAGCGAGAAGAGTTCATTTAACGCAAGTCGGGCAGGAGTTGGCTAAAACAGCTAGAGCAATTACCACAGAATGGGAGTCCTTTGAGCAACATGTCAACGGCGTCAATGGACTCACGAGGGGAAAACTTAAGTTGGCTGTTGTGAGCACTGCCAAATATTTCATTCCTAGAATGTTGGGTACATTTTGCGCAAAATATCCTCAAATTGATATTTCATTAGAGGTTCTAAACCGAGATGGTGTTGTCAAAAGATTGGAAGATAATCTTGACGACCTCTACATCATGTCTCAGCCTCCGCATCATTTGGAAATTGAGGATGAAGTATTCATGTCAAATCCTTTGTTACTGATCTCCTCTCTCGATCACCCTCTTGCAAGACAGAAAAAAGTAGAGATAGCCTCTTTGAAAAATGAGAGATTTATTTTCAGAGAAAAAGGATCAGGTACTAGGATGAGTACAGATGCGCATTTCAAAAGAGTCAAGTTCAAGCCCGAAGTTAGACTCGAATTGGGAAGCAATGAGGCTATAAAGCAAGCTGTCATTGGTCAATTGGGTATTGCGGTTCTTTCGCAGCACTCACTGGGCGAAAAGCAAGAGCAGGGTGATGTTGCGGTTTTAAATTGCAGTGGATTTCCCATTGATTCAAGATGGCATATAGTGACTCCTAAAGGGAAAAAGCTATCTCCAATTGCCACAATTTTTAAAAAACATTTGTCAAGTAAAGCGAAGGAATGGAAATAGGGTTGGATAAAAATTTAATATCAATATCGAATCTTAATATTTCAAGTCGTCAAAATTTAATTGCCAATTTAGAGAAAAAAAGAGTTAGCTCATCCATAGGATCATTAAACAATGCCTATCAAGCATGTCTTTTTTTATAAAAGTTCTTGTAAAGTTTGTATATAGGCTTCGCAAGACAATTGAATTTCACTCTCACTAAGATACCTAACCCCATACATCACAAAAGGTTTAACCCAATTCATGCCGCACAAGTAAGCTGTTTGTTCCAGCGGACGTAAGAACTCTTCAATTGTGAAACGATTTGCACCATGGTGTTGGTAAACTTTTTCAGGGCCCCCCGTAGTAATTGCAACCATTAGATTTTTTCCTGCTAAGGCGCTTCCTCCACCATATGCCCATCCTCGAGAAAAAACTTCGTCTATCCATTCTTTAAGAATTGCAGGAGTTGAATACCAATAAAGTGGAAACTGAAGCACAATATTCTTGTGCTCTAAAAGAAGTGAACGTTCTCTTTCGCCATTAATCTTGAAATCCGGGTATTGCTCAATAAGAGTATGCGTAGTAACTTGAGTTAAAGTTTTTGCACTTTGTAAAAGGGCTTTTCCAAACTGAGAATCATCTGGATTGCGATGGCCGTATATCAAAAGTGTATTTTTCATATTTTTATCAATAATTATTGATCTTCGAATGCATTGAGTTCGCTTAGGTCGATGAATTGAATATTTTTTTCTTTATTTATTTTAAATAAATCTTTGAATCGTTTATTCCAGAGAATATCGGTGTTCTGATAGCTTGTTTTAGCATGAATGGTTTGAGATAAAGTTTCGTCTAATCCAGTTACAGTAGCAACAATGGTTAAATTTGACTCCTGTAGTTCTAACTCATTAATTCCGAACAGAGGGCTGTTTTTATCGATTGGATGCATGACCAGCCAAGTGAGCAGCAACATTGGAGAAGTACTTCGCAACAGATTTAAATCATAAATCCTCATCATGCTTGAACCCTCAGATGTACTTTCTTGCTTAAATAAGCTGAGGGAAATTTTTGCATCTATGACTGAGTTGCTCCTATTGTTTGCCAGTCGAATCATGAGCGTTGGAACACCATTGTGATTACTAATGACTGCTTTATCGCTAAAGGCAATTAGTGCTCTAGGTAGTGAAAGACGAGAAAAAGCAACAGCTGCAAATAAACCAAGGCTCAAAAGGCCTACCATGGCTTCGGTCGTGACTAAAACATTACCATACAATGAATTTGGATACATATTCCCGTATCCAATTGTCGCCAGTGTTTGAACGCTGAAAAAAAAGTAATTTATATATGAATGACTATCTAATCCGCCAATGGAATCAGAATTTAACCAATATAGAAATCCAAATAATAAATTGATTATCACAAAAATAATAACAAATAGTGCATTGAACTCAATCCAAGAAAGACTCAAGGTTGAGTGATAAAGATCTAGGTGCTTTTTGGCTTTGACAATGACCTCAGTATTGCGAATTGGACTTTTAACGGTTTTGAGGTTGAATGTCATTTTAAAATTTTTTAGGCAAGAGGTAAAACGTTGAAATCAGTTGAGATCCTCAAACGGCTGGGACTTCTTCATAAAGTTTTATTTTAATTTATTTCATTCTTTGAAGGGATTACATTCATATTTTGATTCCAAATCCGACTGAACTTCGTCGGTTTTAAGCTAAGACAACATTTAAGTTTGAACTGTTCGGGTGATTTGCACTCAGTAGTTTCAAATTTCATTCAGTCACATTGAAGTTTGTATCCCTGCTTAAAAGTTTTTAATTGATTACCTTTAGTTTAAACATTCAATTGCCTCAATCATTTGTTCAAAAGCCTTACTCCATCCTGCTTCAAATCCCATAGATGCATGCGTTTCACAACTTATCCGATCTGCATGAATCACAGTTGCTCTATACCTAGTTTGATTTCCCTCTTCTGTTAATTCGATGACACAAGTAAATTGAAAGTTGGGAGTCGTTGGCAGAGCTTCCATTTCTTGTGATTTTGGACGGTATCCTGGGCGTAAGGCATTTGTCCAAATAATTTTTTCAAATGGAACAATTGCAAGGTAACAAGCCTGGTTGAGCACTTTATGTCCTTCAGGGGATTGCATGGTAGTTTCAAATTTACCACCAGATTGCAAATCAATCTCACATTGAATCGTCTTCCAAGGTCGAGGACAAAACCATTTCATGAGAAATTCGGGTTCAGTCCAAGCCCTCCAAATCAATTGGCGATTCACTGAGACTAGACGCTCAAAGGATAAGTCGAGGTCTGAGTTGAAGTGTCCAATGGTATTCATATTGATTGATTGGAGAATTATAAAAAATGATTAACTTATCATCTTAATGAAGCTTATATTAATCACTGACTAAATTTAAAGTTAGTCGATCTAGGTTTTCCTCATTGGCTTTTTTAACGATTTCGCTCATTGCAAGTGCGATTTCAGGGTCTTCGAATTTTTGTGTCCAAACTAGCTCAGTACCTCCATTGACATCTAACAGGTCAATGGTCAGTGTAAAAAATGGCTGAACAACATGATCAATGACAATTTGCTTTGCGTTTGTAATTTCACGAAAAATGCATTTATTGGGATATTTCACACCATCTGGGGCATGCATTGTAAAAATCCAAACTCCTTGAGTTTTGAATTCAAATACCTCAAAAGAATTAGTGAAACCATTAGGTCCCCACCATTTTTCAATTCTGGTAGGTGAAGCAAAGGCGTTGAAAACCTCTTGAGATGAAAAGTGAAAGGTTCGCCGAGTTTGAAAGACGGAAATTTGATTTGATTTTGAGTTCATATTTGAATTGGATAAAAGGTCAGCAATTTTTGAATTGATGTTGTCATGTATTTGTCGCATTTGAGGTGCATGATATTCATAATGGGTTAAAAAGTTCATAAATTAGAACTAAATTACACTTTTGGCTAAATAAATTGCAACATGCACATGAAAAATATTAATTCAACAGCCTACGGATTCTCTTTTTTGCAAAGCATATTGGCTTGTATTTTATTGATTTCATCTTTTCAATCTAATTGTTTATCCCAAACACTCTTCTCGAAAAATTCCATCCAAGAACCTACTTTTCAAATAACTTTCAGGGATTTTTTCAATTTCCCTATAGGTTCCAAGGGCATGGAATTTTCTAAAAAAGTAATTTCTCTAGTCGGCCAAAAAGTTGTCATTGATGGTTACATGGTGAAGTCGGATTCACTGCACAAAGGACAATTTTTGTTGACCCCAAATCCTATGGAAATCAATGAAGAAGATGACGGTCCGGCCAATGATTTGCCTGTTCACACCATTTTGGTGAAGTTGGATGAGAAGCAGTCTGATCTGCTACTTGCTCAAAGAGATGGACTTTTGCGCATTGAGGGGCGTCTAGAACTTGGGCGAGAAGAAGATGAAGAAGGGCAAGTCTCGTGGATTCGAATTCGCATGTTTCCTCAATCGATCAAAATTATTTCCGCTGGCAATGAAGCAATTCGCTTCTTAACTATAGGTTCCTAGTGAATTGAAATAAATCTTTTGCAAATCAAAAATCCTCATTCAAATCGTTATTTATCACTTATTCAATATCATGAATCAAATGCAAATCATCTCATGTTCTATGCATTCTTTCACTAAGCAATCTATTTCTCTTAAAGCTTTGACCACTACATTGTTTTTGTGTGTTCTTCTTGCTAATGCTTGGTCTGCTCCCTCTGTAACGAGATTGTCTCCACCTAGTGAGCTTTTCTCAAGTGGTCAACCTGCACCTGTGATCGCACGTTTTTTGCCGGGACAGCGTTTTGATTTACAAGCAACTATTGTTCCAGACGATATCAATAAAAGCATATCTGAGGTTGCGTTTTCTGTGGATCAAAAGCCAGTGAAACAATCTGTAAGTTTGAGAGATTGCACATTTGGGTGCTTACCTCAGATTGCCAAAAATGCCACCATTGCTTCATTGCGGGCATTTAGTTTGAATTCTTCTGGTATTCATAATTTGACTGTTACTGCTAAGCAAAGTGATGGTCAAACTGTGAGTGCAACCGGAAATTTTGAAATAGTTCAGTTGATTGCCGGAGGTCAAAAGGTAAAAAACATCATCATTATGTTGGGCGACGGTATGGGGGCCGCGCATCGCACTGCCGCTCGAATTGTCGGCGGAGGATATGCTCAAGGGAAAGTCGTTACTCCGTTGAGCATGGATTCATTTCCTGTGACAGGTATGGTGAAGACCTCATCACTGAATTCAATCATTACCGATTCAGCTCCAGGCATGTCTTCTTATGTCTCTGGCAATAAGAACAACAACAACGAAGAAGGTGTTTTTCCTGATGACACACTTGATTTCTTTGATAATCCGAGAATTGAGTACTTGAGTGAATATCTTCATAGGACACAAGGCAAAGCGCTTGGAGTTGTTACCACAGCTGACGTCTTCGATGCAACTCCCGCTGCTAATGCTGTGCACACCAGCAACAGAGGTGCTGGTACAGGTATTGTCGACCAATTTTTAGATGATCGCGATCTCTCCGGTCTTACCGTACTTATGGGCGGAGGTAGGAAATGGTTCCTGCCATCTAATGTTCCTGGCTCTGCACGCAGCGATAAAAGTGATTATGCTTTTTCTGAAAACGATAATCATTCTGCTTTGATTGCATCTGCTTGGGGTGCAAAAAAAGGAAAATTAGACGCTTCTCGTGACTTGATTGCCGATTTTCAATCTGCTGGTTTTGCATATGCACCAACTCGTAGTGCATTGCATAGTATTGATCTTGCACATTCAGATCGCTTATTGGGTTTGTTTGCGTTTTCAAACATGAATGTTGCCTTGGATAAAATTGATGGCCGTCGCAATACCTTTAAGGCAGGCTCCACCAAAGTAGTGGATGATTTCGGTTTACCTGACCAGCCAATGCTTGATGAAATGACTGACGCAGCGTTGAGTGTTCTCGATAAGAAGAAAAATGGTTTTGTTTTGATGGTTGAAGGCGCTTCAATTGACAAGCAAGCCCACAATATGGATACAGAGCGCTGGATACTAGATACTATTGAATTCGATAAAGCTGTCGCAAGAGCCAAAGAATATGCAAAAAAGCACAAAGACACATTGGTCATCGTGACAGCAGACCATGAGTGTTCGGGTGCTGCATTAATTGGCGGATCTATGGTTTCTGATGCACAACTGATCGAACTGGGTAAGGCCTCTGGAGTTACCAATTTGAGGGATAAGGTGGTTGGTATATACGATAAAGCAGGTTTTCCAAAGTACACCATTGCAAATGATGGATATCCACAAGAAACCAATATTGATAGAAGACTTTTGGTTGGGTATGGAGCCAATGCCGATAGATTTGAGGATTGGAGAACAAATGAACAACCCATTCAAGACTCTCAACAACCCTTCATAAAACAAGCACCTTTGAATGCATATCCTCCTGATGCAACCAAGCGTGACGTTGAGTCCAAATATGCCATTACGGGCCAAGTGCCAGGAAACGATGCAGTTCACACTGCTACTGATATTCCGCTTTCTGCATTTGGCGCTGGTGCATGGAGTTTCACGGGTGTGATGGACAACACTGATGTGTTTTTCAAGATTGCTCAATCTGCAGTTCGTGGTGTTGTCATGCCTCCAGGACTTAAGTAAACATTCACTTGACTCTCAAGTGAGGGGAAATGGCTCAATCGGCATTGATAAATTTAAGGCTCGGTTTGAATTGTTTAAGCCTTTGAGTAAAGTTGCTAGTCAACAGGGTTGGTAGTGTGGTTTTTTCACTGTCAGCCTTTTTTAGGGCAAAAAATTGACTTTGATCAATGTGGTTGGATTTGCAAATAGATACTTAAGATTTAAAGGGTGCAAGAGTTACAATTGCGCTTATTTAGTTTTAAATGTCATCATGAAATACATTAAGTTTGCATTATTTATCAATGTTTTGAGTTGGGTAATGTTCAGCAATGCACAAGCTCAAAACGTCTCCACTCCAGTCGATTCGGTGACGATGTCATCAGAAAAAGAAAGTGGTTCTTCGGTATCTGAGAAATTATTCAATAGCGATGACTGGTTTTTTTCTTGGGGATATAACAAAACTCACTATTCAAATTCCAATATCAACGTTAGCCAACCCAATTTAGGTAATAACTTCACAGTCAATGGAGTACAAGGTCATGATGAATTCACACATCTAGTTTGCTGTAGTCCAGACAACTTAAGACTGGGTCGTTATTTGGACGACAGCAAGAAATTGGCGCTTGATGTGAGTTTAGATCACACGAAATTTACAAGCACTATCGGACAAGTCGCTCTTGTAACAGGCAAGAACAGTGGTGGTGTTGGCAATCAAGTTTTGACTTCAGATTATTTTTCCTACATGCTCCACAATGGCTTGAATCACATCATGGTTAATCTTGATTATCGCAAGCCTTTGTTAGGAACGATGGATGAAACATCCAATCTTTCTTTTATCGGTAAAGTGGGGGCGGGTATCGCAATCGTTCATCCTTACAGCGTAATTGATGGCAATGAATATGCAATGGGTAAAAAGACACTGACTGATGCATTGGGGTTCAATAGTGGCTGGTGGAGAATTGTTGGTACTTCAACCAGTTTTGAATTGGGTATGCGATATGTTTTCTTGAAGCCCTTTTATGTTGAGTGGACAAATAAGCAAATATTCACCAACATGAGCAATGTTCCAGTTTTCCAAGGTAGCGCGTCTCAAAACTTGAGGTCTAACGAGATCATCTTCAGCGTTGGATATGCTTTTGGTGGCAAGCCTTAAATTAGTT
>Ga0164297_10000835_pt1 | contig 35627 bp, 32 predicted proteins | sample GEODES058metaG_FD_113539 | JGI IMG/M metagenome (GOLD analysis project Ga0164297, IMG submission 113539) | Dystrophic lake water microbial communities from Trout Bog Lake, Wisconsin, USA - GEODES058 metaG | ecosystem: Environmental > Aquatic > Freshwater > Lake | place: USA: Trout Bog Lake... | reverse complement strand
AGCCGCACTTTGACTTTACGTCCGATATCGATTGGACGACCTTGCGTCATCAACATGCCTTCGGCTGGCGGGTTGAAAATTCTTACCCATGCATTTGTCGGTGCGAGTCCCGTGATAACGCCATCGAATACTGTACCTATGTATGGTTCCAGATACAGAGCCGCCTCGGACTTCCGTACACGGCGTTCGACTTTTCTGACGGCGTCTTCTTGAATGGAACAATGATCGGCAAGTTCTTGTAGCTCAGCATCTCCGTATGGGGAAGGTTGCTTGTACAAGGCGTTTTTGATCATCCTAATCGTGATCAAATCAGGATAACGCCTATTTGGTGCTGTCGAATGCATGTAGTCTTGTACAGCTAAACCAAAGTGACCGATTGGTTCAGCGCCTGGTTTCTCAACAATGTATTCGCCTGATCCCATTAGCTTTACGATCACAAGAGATAGGTCAGGAAATCGCATTGGATCGATTGCTTTTCGTTGAGTTAAAAATTTAGATAAAGCGAGAGAATCTGGCTGGTCGGGCAATTGAGCCCCGTATGACTTTGCTAGATTGACAATTCGTGTCCAGCGTTCTGGATTACGCACGACGCGTCTGAGTGACGCAACCCCCCGCGATTTCAAGAAATTAGCTGTTGATTGATTTGTCACAATCATGAATTCTTCAATAAGTTGGCGCCCTCGATTTTGTTCCTGCTGTTCAATTTTTACTACGCGATCGCCTTCAAAGATTGCCTTTGGTTGAAATATTTCAAACTGCAATGAGCCTGCTTCATAGCGTCGTCTGCGTAAAGTTTGGGCCACGGCATCTTGAGTCCGAATTTGAGAGCAAATTTCTGCTGCCTTAGTCGTGGCCTCTGGTATGGAGCCGCTGCCTTCGATCCAGGTGGATACGGCGTCGTAAGCTAATTTTGCATGATTGCGTACTTTCGCTCGATATACATTGGACGACTTAAGCTCTCCACTTGGTGCAATAAGCATTTCGGTTACAACAGCGAGTCGATCTTCGTCAGGGTTTAGCGATGTAAGATTGTTTGAGAGTTTTTCCGGCAACATCGGGAAAATCCTAACCGAAGTGTAGACCGAGGCAGTGTTTATGCTGGCGTGTTCATCGATGGGCGAACCTTTTTTTATCAGTGCGTCTACGTCGGCGATGGCAACATATATAGTGGTACTCCCGTCAGTGTGCGGTTTACTCAGCGTTAACTGGTCAAGATCTTTTGAGTCGTCATTGTCAAGCGAAAACCATGGTAAATCCGACATGTCGGCAATGAGTTCATCGCTGTCGTTAGCCGCGTTGTGCAGATCATTCAATTGATTTTTGGCTGCTTTTGAAAACTCAGGCTCTAGCCCGCGATCGATCATGGCTTGTGTTGCGATACGTGATAGATCGGAGCGTGTATATTGTTTATGCCATTGATGCGTTTTCATAGTTCTAGTCAGCCTGTAATGAAAGACGTGCATTGCATCATGCTTACGGTCTAAGAACTATAGTGGAAAGCCGATAGTTCTGATCTTTTTATTCAATAGGAGTTTGACACATGTCGCCTCGATTGCCCATTGATAACGCACTCCCTATTGCTGATTTTATAAAGCACGATCAATTAGACTCCTCACTACATCAGGGTAATTCATATAAATTTGCTTTTGATGACCATGATTTTTTGACGCGACCCGAAACGCGAGGTATTCGGTTTCAGTTAGAGTTGCTCAAGCCCGATGTTATCTTGAGAGAGCATGGGATAGACAACACGATCGTTGTATTCGGTTCTGCCAGATGTGTGAGTCAGGAGGCGGCAGAGCAAGCCAATCTCCTAGCTAATTCTGAACTAGAGAAGAAGTCAGCTCAGCGAGCATTGCGCGGTAGCGCAAACTATGAGTCTGCTCGTGAGTTTGGTCGCCTAGTTGCGCAATTCAATCTGGAGCAAGGAATTAACCATCGAAAGCTGCGTATTTGTACTGGCGGCGGACCGGGCATTATGGAGGCTGCGACGCGAGGAGCTCACGAGATTGGCGATCTAACAGTTGGCTTCAATATCGCGCTGCCGCGGGAGCAGCATCCTAATCCCTACATTACGCCAGAGTTGTGCTTTCGGTTTCATTATTTCGCACTGAGGAAAATGCATTTTTTAATGCGCGCTCGTGCGATAGTTGCTTACCCTGGTGGGTTCGGCTCGTTTGATGAGCTATTTGAAGTGCTCACGTTGGTACAGACTAAGAAAATCAATGCTTTCCCTATCCTCCTCGTAAATCAGAGGTTTTGGAGAAAGATTGTGGATTTTGATTACTTTCTCGAACAAGATTTAATTGATGAATCCGACCTCAAATTAATCACTTTTGTCGATACCGCCAAAGAGGCATGGCAAGTTATTCATGATTGGTATGAATTAGATATCAGTCAGACGGCCAATGAGTAAGGTCTTATAGACACAGTGCTGGAAAGCCGGACGGTAAGCAATCAATAAATAATTACTAATATTATTAATTATTGATATATGAAGACTATTACAAAGTCTGCATTGTCATGTTTTATTTAGGTCGACTTGGCGCGAGTTCACTCTAGTGCGATAATCGGCGACTGGCACAGTTAGCGCAACGCGTTGGCTTCAATTCACACTAATCAGGGCTTTTTTTCCGCTCATGGCACAAACTCTCGATTTATTGAAAATTGCTCAAGAAGAGCAAAACGGCGACCTTTTCAAAACATTGGATGGTATTTACAAACGCTCGGCAATTAAGCCAACTGGCTGCCCCGACGCCATCATCTGGGAAGGTGGCAGTACAGCTGGTGGCGTCAAGCCAGTTGCACATGCGTTTACGGATATGTTCGCCCTGAACGGAACACTGATGGCGCTGGATGTTTTGGGCTTGCCATTTCTGGGCGTGCCAATGATGGCTCAGTTTCGCCATGACACCAACCTTGTATCATTGGAGTGGTTCGGTAAGCTAGACTACATCGCTCTGAAATGGTCTACAGCTGGCGATTTTCTGGTTAATGAAAACGGCAAAAAAGTCGTCGTGGCAGGCAAATCCGCCAATGCGCCGCTACGCACCGCCGCTGGTGTCTACTGTAACGTTCGTCCTTACGGTGGCGTCACCAGTATTCGTTTCATGCCCGGGTTGCCTTACTCGCAAGATAAAAAGAAGTTCAAGGTGGATCCCGAAACCGGCAACATCCATTCTGAGATGAATACCCCAGGCATTCGCATGGCCTATGCGGCTCGTTTATTCCTACAAATGGTGCATGAGACGGGTCAAATCGGTCGCGTAGCGACAAAACCTACTCAGGCGCAAGAGGATGCGGTCAATGCCGGCATTATGCGTTGGTTGTTGCAAGGCACTAAGTTTCAGTTGAAGCGTAAGTATGCGGTTGATGCATATGAAGAGCATCGCGCCAACGTCGATGCCATCGTTGCTTTGCTGCCTAAGGATTTCAAAGCAGGCATGGAAAACTGGGGGGGTGAGATCTACGAGCACATCTCAGATACGAACTTTGGTCTATTGCTGCATGACATGATTCGTCAGCGTCCATGTATCGTCTACGCTACCGATCTTGACGGTGATCGCTTGACTGACTTGATGGCCGATGCTGCGGATGTGTTGCGTGATTGGGGCCAAATCGTGATCGATAAAGTTGGTGCCAAGGTCGACATGAAAAAACTCTGGACGGATATGGGCTTTACCATGACTAACGGTAAAGACATGACCAGTATCATGTATCGAGTACACGGCGCACCTATTTACGAGCAAACATTGGGCTCAGCCGATACTATGTTGTTACGTCTGCTGGCGGGTGATGAGACAGAAGGTGGCACCAAGTCACCTTACGATCCACGCATTCACTTCGTGTTGATTAACGAAGCTTACAAAGCGGCAAACCCAGGTAACACCAAATTGGCACAGTGGCTTGACGATCAGTTAGCGGTTTTTGACAAAGTGTATTCTGGTCAGCGTCCTCGTTATTTGAATGGCTACAAGGCACTGAAAGCCGCAATCACCCCTTGGGGTGCATAAAGCTTTGGTTTAATATCGAAGCAGGAAAAGCCTCAGCTCGTGCTGGGGCTTTTTTATAGAAAATAAAAATGGAGAGCAGCAATGAGATTATTCACGTATCAAGATCAAAACAAAAACAAGAGCGTAGGTTTGCTTCGTTCGCCAGAGTCGAGCGAATTTATCGACATCTGCGCTTCAGACACCAGTCTTTCAAAGAGCTTGCTCGATATTATTGCTGAGCAAGGTGCGATGGATAAAGTTGCTCAATTGGCCAAGACTTCAAATGCTGTAGTTAAGAATATTAAAGACGTAACGTTTTTGCCTGTCATTGAAAATCCAAGCAAAATTATTTGCTTGGGTTTGAACTATGCTGACCACGCTGCAGAAGGGGGGCACGCGACGCCTGAATACCCAAGCTTTTTTATGCGAGGTGCGAGTTCGTTAGTTGGTCACAACGCACCAATGATTCGCCCGAAAGTCTCAGAGAAATTTGATTACGAGGCTGAGCTAGCGTTTGTAATCGGCAAGAAGGCTCGTCACCTTACTCGTGATAATGCACTTGATTATGTTGCTGGTTATAGTGCCTTCAACGATGGCAGCTTGCGTGATTATCAACGCAAGACTAGTCAGTGGACAATTGGTAAAAACTTTGATGGCACGGGTGCGTTTGGTCCATGGCTTGTTACACCAGACGAGCTGCCCAAGGGTGCTAGTGGTTTGCGCATTCAGTCTCGGCTGAATGGCCAAATCATGCAAGATGCGAATACTAAACTATTTTTATGTGACGTTGTACATACTCTCGTGTTGCTGTCTGAAGTCATGACATTAGAGCCAGGTGACGTAGTAATAACCGGGACGCCAGGTGGTGTCGGTCACGCGCGCAAGCCGCCAGTTTGGATGAAGGCTGGTGACATCATTGAAATTGAAATTGAAGGCGTTGGTTTGCTGAGTAATCCAATTGTGGATGAAAACTAGCATAAGTCCAGCTCGATAACGTAGCTTTGCGTATTGAGCTCACGCTTTATCTTCGTCATACTCTTCGCCTCTACAAGTGAATTCAGGGTGAAGGTATGGCGAGGGTATTATTGGGTTTGCGTAAGGACTCGTATTTTTGTAGCGGCTTAAGCAATAAGCGTTGCCAACAAGGGCAGGGCATGACTGAATACATAATAATTGTCGCCCTGATATCTGTGGCAGCAGTTGCGGCGTATCAGTTTCTTGGTCAAGTGATCCGATCGCAGACCGCTGCCATGGCTAAAGAGTTGGCAGGCGAGGATGGAACTGCGCAAATCAGATCTGCAAAAACTGCGGCGGACGGGGCTGTAGGGCAAACAACACGCAAGACGCTCAAAACATATTCCGGTAACAATACAGGCGCATCGCGATAAATCGTGCGTAGCTGCGTCGCTACAAAAGAATGATTCGGGTCAAGCACTGGTCTTGGTAGTTTTGTTGCTTGCTCTTTGCTCCTCAGGCTACCTAGCGTGCTTTTATGCTGGACGAGTTATTGTCGCTAAAGTACGTCTTGCTCATGCTGTTGACGCAGCGGCATATTCAGTCGCACAAATGCAGGCTCGAACCTTAAATGCACATTCATATCTGAATCGAGCTCAATTAGGCCATCATATTGCGATGGCCCATTTAGCCACACTAGGTTCAGGTATTAGATTTCAAGCGACACAGGCACGACAGGCTTCGCGAAGAAATCCTCCGTCAACACTAATAGGGTCCCTATTCGGCGTCTCATATGCAATTGCATATTCAACGACAGCGCGAGCAGTTGGATCAATCGAGCCTAATCTGGCTTTTATTTACGATGATTATCGAGCGCATGACGTTGCTATTCACGAGGTAATTATGAAAACGCGGCAATCTTTAGTAGAAAAATACCAACAAGACAGGCATATTTTATTGGAGCAAACGCTATTGAAATATATGGAGATAAATAAATTTATCTCTGAATTTCAAACGTTAAAAAATATGGAGCTTAAATACGAAATTCTAGTCGACGACTTTCTAGGTAAAGTCGAAGTGTTACCTAGTAATGATTCTGATTGGACCAAATTAATCACTCGTGTTAAGCGACAATATCCTTATCTGGCAAATCGAAACTCTTCGGAGACAAATTGGTGGTTGCCTCTAGTTAAGTGCCCAACATATCGGCCGAAGTTAAGGCGTCGTGGATACACCATACAAGACGCCAATGGCTCATGGATTGTTGAGGACACTTTGTCGTTTCATGCCGTAAGATCAAATAGAACTATCGGTTGTTACGAACGCGAGTATCCGATGGGGTGGGCAGGCGTCAGCTCACCTGGTACAGGTTTAAGTAACGCTGGCGAAACTCGTGCACCAACAGATTTTTCCAATCAGTCTTACTGGCGGTGGTATCAAGAATACGCAAAACCTGAATTTAATCCATTTAGATCTACAAAAAACGTGCTTGCATCGGCCTGGGCTCGACAGCAGTTACTTACATGGTCAAACTTAGGACTGGCAAATTTTTCACGAATAAAAAAAATAGAAAAAAATAATATACGGTTTAAGTTAAGAGTTCGTATTAAGGGACCTAGTGTGTTTGGATATACAGTTAATTTAAGTGCTCAATCTGTTGCAGAAACCTTTTTTGATCTGCCTATTATTGCTGATTCGCAAGTGCACGTAGAACCTCACTTAAACCACGCATTTTGGCATTCCAGACTGACGCATTAATAGGCCGCGAGTATTTGCATAGTGATTGTCAGAACTATCAAGTCATTCGAATCAGGACAGGCTCTCATTGAAGCTTGCTTTGGACTTATAGCGATAGCACTAATAGTTCTCGGCATAGGCTTTCTTGGCAAACTTGAATATTCCGTTATTCAGAATGCGGTGATTGTAAATAATGCGCTATATCGATTGGTTAAAGATGACCCTTTAGTCTTAGCGTCTGAGAATTTATTAATAGCTAAGTCCCCTCATACGGAAAGCACGGTAAAGGAATTCAAAAGTTGTACAAATTTGTGCTTAACTCCACTTGATTTTATTAGCGTATGTCGACAAATATTTCACAAAGATATCGTCCGACGCGTGTCAGCATGTGGCTACACCTATAGTTCTGAAAGTCATGTTTCTAGCTCGATGGAGATGCATCGACTAATAGAAAACGATTTTTATCTATGGACTAGCGTCGGAAAAATGCCATTCGAAAGTCTTTCATTGATCGTGCAGTCTTTAGCTGCTACCGATTCACCATGGCAAAGAGCGAGCGCCACACTTGCATGGCTACAAGGTTGGGATGAGATATTTTGAAGTGGATACAAATATTAACGCTAAGCAGACAGCGAACTCTGCTGGGTGTGTCGATTTTGCTTGCTGTATTAGCTATGATATGCGGAAATTTATATATAAACAATATTGAAAAAAAACTTGAACATCGTTTAAAAATAAACTACTCATCAAGGCTTGTCGTTCTTCGAGACATGCAAAAGGGTTCTTTGTTAAAAACGGATGATATAGGACTTAGTGATTTTGCTGATGGTACTTTTGGTGCTAACTCTTATGGTGAAGAGGATCTCGATTACGTCGTTGGCAAAAGCCTGACAATCGATCTGTCCGCAGGTCGTTTGATTGTTGATACATACCTTACGGATTTCAATCCCAAGTTGTTTTTGTCCAATATTCAAATGGGAATGCGGGCGGTAAGTATTCCCATTGATGATGGCCAGTTCTCTTCGGAATTAATCTCTGAGGGAGATTGGATAGATTTGTTCGTTTCCTTCGTATATGAGGGGAAAAGTATTACGGTGTCATTGCTCAGATCCGTTAGAGTCATAGGCATAGGTTCACAATCACAACTTTCACGGTCGGCTAGCCAGGCAGTTAAAGAAAGCAATATCCTCACGGTCGAAGTAAATCATTCTGATGCCAGGAAGATTATTGCGGCAAAACAAAATGGAATTATTAGCGCGGCACTTCGATCTAAACTTCAGTCGATTACTGATGATAGCGAGACACAATTTGAAGTAAGTGATTTGCCAGGAATATTGGGGATCAAACAACAAAAAAATACAGCAACTAGTCCAAAAATAATTTACGGAGACCTTCTTGCTGATTTGAATAATAGAGATGATCGTAGTTCGGATAAATCAACTGTTTTTAGTTCGTTAGATGACTGACTGTCGGTGTGCGAGCGCACTTTTGATAAGAGCACTTTGTGTTTGGTCAATGTGGCTCGGTTGTCCAGGTTCTACTCTTAGTCAACAGACTGATTTGATTCGGCTTGAGGTTGGTAGCTCAAAGCTCATAAACAGTGGCCATGTAACGCGTGTGGCGGTGGGAGATAGCCAAGTAATACAGGCTACAGCGGTGGACAACGATGGGCTTTTGATATTCGGTAAAACCAAAGGAGTGACGACAGTGGATATTTGGTCAAAAAAAGGTCGATATCGATCGTATTTGATTTCTGTTTCGCCTAGAGGATTGCATTCCAATTATCTTACTGTTCAAGAAATATTGAAGAACTCACCTGCCATTTCTGTCTCTATTGCGGGAGACAAAATCATTCTAGAGGGAGATGAGATTAATGATCACGAGCGACAACGTATAAATGAGATTATGAAACGATTTCCAGATGTGGTCGACTTTACGAGCACGATTGGATGGGACAAGATGATTTTGTTAGATGTACAAGTGATCGAGTTACCTAGCGCCAAAATGGAGGAGCTGGGTTTGAAATGGGGAAGTGCAGGAGACGAAGGCGTCTCTACTGGTATCGTTTGGAACGTGGGTAAAAACATTAGAAATGACGCTACTGAAAGGAGTTCGTATGGACTAGAGCCTCTTGAGCATGGTGTGCGTGGCGTGATTGGAGTTAATGCGTTTCTGAATGCTCGTATTGCGATGCTTTCACAGCAAGGCGAAGCTGTCATATTGGCTCAGCCTCAACTTATGACGCGTAGTGGATCCACGGCAACATTTTTAGCAGGCGGAGAAGTGCCGTACTCAACGATCGATAAAAATGGACAGCCTCATACGATTTTTAAAAATTACGGCGTTAATTTAAGTATTACTCCCCACACGAACAGATACGGAACAGTTCGGTCAAAAATTGAAATTGAGGTAAGTTCCGTAGACTCAAGCATTATGTCTGCTAGCGGGCCGGCTCTTCGTACTAGAAAGGCCGCCACTGAATTTAACGTGAAATCAGGCCAGACATTTGTACTTGGAGGTTTTCTATCTAGAGAAAAATCTCATGAAAATGAAGGTATACCTGGTATATCGCAGCTTCCTTTGATAGGCGATATTTTCCAGACTAAACGCGCGATACTTAGGCAAACTGAACTGGCAATTTTAGTTACGCCGATTGTTTTGGATGCACGCCTAGATGCGCACGCAATGAACCCTCAAACTATCTCCGCGGTTATTGACGGCAAATTTACTGACTCTTCGATCTTTAATTCAAAGCTGCAGATATATGAACCGCAGAGCGTGGAGTCTATCTTGAGTAACGTACCTCAAGGCGATCAATGGGAGGCATTGCAGATTGATTGAGGTCGTTGCTCATTATCAAAACGGTCAAGCAGAAAAAAAAATTATTTCACCACCATTTGTGATTGGTAGCGGTGCCGGCTGCGAACTTCGCATCGTGCATTGGAAGGTCGCGAAACGTCATCTAAGAATATCGAGGTCATCTAATGGAATCTTTGCGGAGGATCTAGGCGGGTTACTTGGAACGTTGATTAATGATCGGCGCATTGCGACATTTGGCCCCATAAAGAGTTCGGATCAAATCATAGTGGGACCGTGTTTAATCCAACTAAGTAACGCACGAGGGACAATAGTTAATGAATCTGAAGTGATTCAAGAATCTCCCATAGAACAAGGACTGACGAATCTCTCTTTTGAAAAGAACCAGACGCTTTCAAGTTGTCGTGATCACACAGGTGAATCGATTTGTATGAGTTTATTCACTGAAATGCAGTTAGCATTAATGAAGTCTTTCGAGATAAGAAAGCGCGATATTACGCTGTTGTCGGAAGCTTCATTGGTTCGAGAGGCTCGCAGCTATTTGAATGAGCAATTTCAAAGTGACAAGCGGTTTCGTGATAGTACTGAGTTTGAACACTACGTAACTTGCGTCGTTGACGAATCGTTACGATTTGGACCCATATCAGAATTGCTATGTGATCCGACTATTTCTGAAATAATGGTTAATCGATTTGATCAAATATATATCGAACGTCACGGACAAATAAGTCCATTGAAAGCTAAATTTACTAGTGAATTGGCTCTTAAAGTGGTTCTTGACAGAATGATCGCTCCTGTTGGACGCCGTATTGATGATGCCAGTCCAATGGTCGATGCGCGGCTCGTAGACGGATCTCGTTTGAACGCCGTATTAAGTTCTGTATCAATTCGTGGACTGACTTTAACCATCCGTAAGTTCCATCAACGGTCTATGGTGACTTCGGATTTGATCAGATCAGGATTTTTTGATCATAAGATCGCAAATTTTTTATTTTTAGCAGTACAAAAAAAACTGAACATTTTAATTTCAGGCGGAACTAGCAGTGGGAAAACTACTTTGCTCAATATTATCGCCCGTCAGATCCCGTCTTGTGAACGAATAGTTACGATAGAAGATTCAGCTGAATTACAGCTCGATCATCCCCATGTGGTTAGTTTAGAAGCTCGTTTGCCCAACGCAGAGGGCTTCGGCTTAATTACGATCAGAGATCTAGTAAGAAACTCTATGCGTATGCGTCCGGACAGGATCGTGATTGGTGAGGTTAGAGGTGACGAAGCCTTGGATATGTTAATGGCTTTAAATACCGGACATAGCGGCTCGTTTACAACAGTCCACGCTAATAGTTCACGAGAGGCATTACATCGTCTGGAAATGCTTTCATTGCTTGCGGCCTCAAATCTATCAGGGAGTTTGATTAGAGATCAAATCGCCGGTGCGTTTCAGCTTATTGTGCACATACATCGAACACCTTCCGGTGTGCGCCGTGTATTCTCGGTTTCTGAAGTGGTTGGTTGCGATTCAGGTATTGTTACTTTACAGCCTTTTGTTTGGTCGTCGCCGGATACAAAGAATTGGTGCTATAGCCATCTTCCTTCCGCTCATTTAGGCCAACTTGAAAACATTGCAGATCAGCACTTCGTCAACTGATGCATTTCATTTCGATATTGTTGCTAGGTTTAGCCGCTGGGTGTCTAGTAGTTGCGGTTAGTCGTAATTTGTACTCGCAACTCATTCTATATTTTCAAGAAATTAGTTTGCATACTCAATTGCGACTCGAATCGTTGCTGTTGTTTATCGATATTCGCAACATCTGGTTATTGATATTGAGCATGTCCGCAGTTGTTAGTGGATTCACGTTTTTTTTGGGAAATAGTTTCTCTGGCAGTCTGCTTGTTTTTTTCTTGTCTATTTTTTTATCGAATGGCGCAATTAGATTGGCAATTCAGAGAAGGCAACAAAAATTCATCGCTCAACTGCCGCAGGCTTTGTTTTCTCTAGCATCGATTTTGAAAGCTGGATCCAGTCTTAATAGTGCGATTCTTCGCCTTCAGTATCAACTTGATTCCCCAATGGCTGATGAGATTGGACTGATTAATCGTCAAATGAGGTTAGGTATGCCTGTGGATCAATGCTTTGATAATTTATATCATCGGGTACCTCGAGAAGAGGTTTTGATTCTTACGTGCCTTCTCAAGATTGCGATGAGGACTGGTGGCTCGGTTGCGGACATAATTGAAGCGCATGCTTATTCTCAACAGGCTGTTCAGCAACTTAAAGAAAAGGCTTATGCACTAACTGCTCAAGCGCGCTTACAGGGATGGGTGATGGCACTTATGCCGTGGCTGATGCTCTTGGCTCTCACTGCTATCAGTCCGGCGTTGAGTTCGTATTTTTATAAAACTAAAGTGGGAATCTGGGTGCTTATGGTGATTGTTCTCTTGGATATATTAGGAATATTTTTTATTCGTCAAATTCTGAGAACGAGCGGAGCATGAATGCTTTTTGTGATGACAATTATCTTCATAGGACTTGCTACCTTATTGCTGCTCGTGATCTTGATGCAATCGTGGCGAGGATACGCCATAAATCGCACGAGCTCGACGAGTCCGCATTCTCGTGACAATCCCTTGATATTGCGTATTTTGGCGCCCTTGAGTATTTACTTGGATCCTTGGATTACTTGGCGTTACAGAAGCTATCTCACTCGTAAACTCAAGCTTATTGAACTTGATAATTGGCGTGCAGTCGATCTATTCGGTTTGCAAACTGTGTTGACAATTATTTTTTTCTTTTTTTTTGCACTGTGCCTTAATGTTTGGGGCTTCGACATCGTCTGGCCAAATGCACGCAATATTGCTTTTCTTATTTTTACTGGCTGCGTTGTAATCGTAATTTGTTCATTTTGGTTTCCCATTCTTTGGATTAACCTACGGCATAACAGAGTATGTATGTGCATCAAGAGTGTGTTCCCCTCATATTTGGATCTCTTGGTGATTGCGCATAGATCTGGATTGAGCATGACTGCCTCATTCCAGTTTTGTACACAGGCCTTGCCTTCAGGGCTATTAAAGAAATGGTGTGGGTTAGTGCTGTCAGATGTCGCTCAAGGGCGCGCGCTGGGAGAATCATTGATCTTCCGATCTAAAAATATTGATCTGGACGATTTGATTAGTTTTGCCAGGACGGTAGTCCAAACGGAGTCCCTTGGAACAAGTTTGGCACAGCAATTATCTAATCAAGCCGATCAGTTACGACTTGAACGCAATTTGCGGCTGGAAACATTATCGGCGAAGGCACCAATCAAAATGCTACTGCCGCTGGCACTATTCATCTTTCCTTGCAATTTTTTTATTCTGGGTTTTCCAATTGTTGCAACAATTCTGCAGCTTGACTAGCGACGCATATAGATTTCCGACTGAAGTAGTTCAACTTAAGTCCTGGTTACAGAGACTTGTTGGCCTTTTATTTCTTAATAAATTGGATCACTCTCAATGTTTTTGGCTAATGCCATGTCGTGCGGTACACACTTTTGGCATGAGATATCCGATATCAGTCACTTTTTTGGATCGACATCACAGAGTTATCCGTGCAGTCAGTTATATGCCGCCTTGGCGCATTGCCTTCTGTTGGTCTGCTCGGTCCGTTATAGAAGCTCGTCCAATCCACTCATGTTCTATAGCTTTTTATATCAGGCATCTAGAAGGTCTTATCAATTCAACCAGAATCAACAGCTAGGTTGCCTCAAAAACTGATGTGTAATTTGGATAGAAGCTGCAATACAGTACGCTTGCCGCAACAATGTTGATGGGGATTTGTATGGTTGCAGCGATGCTCTCCGGTAATCCCACCATTGCGAGTAAGCTTGTTGCTAGGTCGATTAAGAGAAATGCGGCAGCCCAAGTTGCGCCATAGACAAGCAGTGGTAGCTTATTACGCCAGCATGCGATGAAGCTAAAAAATAAAGATCTGACGATGGGCACGCCATGCCAGCCTACCAGCACGGGAGCGTACCAAAACATAGCCGTTACCAGCAAATAAAGTACTCCAAATATCAGAATCGGGGCCTTGGCGATCTGCAATAACGGTACTAAATCATTGGTGATACTTGCCGTTTGAACAGCTTGGGCAAGGTCTGCACTAAATGGAATAAAGGCGGCGATACCAATCAGTAGGCATAGAGCCATGTAAAACAGTCCTAGACTGATAAGTTTTTTAAAAACGTTTTTTTGCTGGAAAGGCTGTAACCACATTCCGGGTAGTATTTGTCGTTGTACTGCCACATGCCTGCAGGCGGACATGATCATGAAGGTAACTGCAGGCATCAATATGACAAATAAAATAGGTCCGATCGGTGGCGTTAGTGTCGCCAACATCAGTAGAAAGCTGACAAACATGGCCCAGCTGAAAAACGCCAAAGGTTGCCGTTTAAAGAGCTGCCAACCGCTTTTTACCCAATACCAGCCGAAAATAGCGGGTAGTTTTACAGCTTGCATCACATATCCTCGGGTAGCGCAATGATCGTCTCATTGGTGCGAGCGATTAGTATTCGCTCAAAATGTGTTGGATCATGAGGCTTTAACATCTCAGCTGCTCTGGGCAAATAAAAATCGTAAAGCCGCGATAACCAAAACCTGAATGCGGCGGCACGTAGCATCACGGGCCAAATCTGTCGTTCCTCGCCAGTAAAGGGCCTCACACGGGCATAGGCTACTAACCACGCATCAACGAGCTCAGCTATCAAGGCGCCGCTATTTCGATCAATACACCAGTCGTTGATACAAACTGCGACGTCAAAAAGCCACTTATCAACGCCAGCGAAATAAAAATCAATCAAGCCACCCATGACAGGTCTTTCCATCGTGCCAGCGAAAAGAACGTTGTCACGAAACAAGTCACAATGGGCAGGGCCTTCAGGTAACGATTGCCAGATATCGCTCTGAGAGTAGGTGACTTGCTCTGATAATGTTTTGGTTACCAGTGCCTTTTGTGACTGATTTAAATAAGGCTCTACAACAGGGGCCGTTTTGATGCGCCAGTCGAGTCCGCGCAAGTTGGGTTGTTTGATTGCAAAAGTTTTAGCGGCCAAGTGCGTTTGAGCCAAAGTACGAGCCGCCAACTGACAATGAGCAATAGTTGGTTCGGCCACGTAACTACCGTCCAAGCGCGTGACGATAGCTGCTGGTTTGCCGTGCATCGTGGAAATACGCCGACCGTCGAGACGGGTCTGCGGTTTGGGTACAGGAACGCCACGCTCTGCTAGGTGGTGCATCAATTCGATATAAAAGGGTAATTGCTCAAAATTCAGAATTTCAAATGTCGTTAAAACAAAGTCCCCTTTGGTCGTACTCAGAAAGTGATTCGTGTTTTCTATACCTGCTGCGATTCCCTTGAGGGAGACGAGTTCACCTAGCGAGTACTCGGCCAGCAAGTTTCTCGCATCATCATCAGAAATTAGAGTGAAAACAGCCATTTTTGGCGTAGAGGGCGTGAATAATTAGATAACCAGATTCTAACAAGGATGTGGTGCGAAGCATTTTCGCTGCGCGATAGTCGATAAAATGTGGTTTCTAGGAGTTTAAATCTGCGATAGATTCAACTTTATTTGACTGGTAATGACGCACCCATTTGATCGATTTCAGCCCTCTCAAGTTACGCCCAATTCAGGATCACCGGATAGCGAAGGATGGCGTTTATGCGTTGCTCCCATGATTGACGTCACCGATCGGCACTGTCGGTATTTTCATCGTCTGTTGGCCCCCGAAGCACGACTTTACACAGAGATGATCACAACCGGTGCGTTGTTACATGGGGACGTACCGCGACATCTAGATTTTAGCGAACAAGAGCATCCGGTGGCATTACAGCTCGGTGGTAGTGACCCTTCTGAGCTGGCAGCAGCAGCTCAACTTGGGGAGCAATGGGGATACGATGAAATTAACCTGAATTGTGGCTGTCCATCTGAACGTGTACAAAAGGGTGCATTCGGCGCCTGTTTGATGGCTGAGCCAGCGCTTGTCGCAGACTGTATCAAGGCTATGCAAGATGCTCAATCTTTGCCTGTGACCGTAAAACACCGTCTAGGTCTAGATGAAGTAGACAGTTACGCTTTTGTCAGAGATTTCGTTGGTGCTCTTTACCACGTCGGTTGCCGAGTATTCGTTGTACATGCTCGTAATGCAATTTTGAAAGGTTTGTCGCCTAAAGATAATCGTGAGATTCCGCCGCTTCGTTATGACGACGCTGCACGATTAAAAGTCGATTTTCCTGATGCAGTGATTGTTCTTAACGGTGGCTTGACCGAATTGCAGCAGTGTGAAAGCGAGTTAGCCCGGTTTGATGGTGTCATGTTGGGACGTGCGGCTTGGCATAATCCAGAGATACTGCGTGAATTATCAACTGCTTGGTGGCCTACGCAGCAACTGACGGAGCATGAACTTATTACGCAACTCATCGAGTATTGCGACTCTCAGATGCTGAAAGGAGTGCCACTGCGAATTTTAGTCCGGCCATTGTTAGGTTTATTTGCCGGCCGCAAAGGTTCGCGACAGTGGCGCCGGATGTTATCCGACAGCAAATTGCTTGATTCGTCTAATCCGAAATTAATCGAGCAAGCCTGGCGATCTGTGTTTTAGTTATCTTTTGCTTCGCTTTCATCTTCAGTGCCGGAAGGCCAGTCTCGAATATATGCCTTGAGCATTGAATTCTCAAACTTTTGCGCAGCGACAATCGCTTGCGCTACGTCATAGAATGAAATAACGCCCATGAGCATCGGTCCATCCATAACCGGAACGTAGCGGGCGTGATTGTTTAGCATCAAGCGCTGTAACTCATCAGCGTTGGTATTTGGGGACACACTGACGGGAGCGTCATCCATGATGCTGCGAATTCGAGTTTGTCCGATCGTGCCATTATTGGCATAGAGATGGCGAATAATCTCTCTAAAGGTCAAGATGCCCGCCAATGCACCATGATCCATGATCACTAATGACCCAATGTCATGCTCACTCATGGTCGCAATTGCTTGCGCGACAGTGGTGTCAGGTCCGGTTGTATAAAGCGTATCGCCTTTTACCCGCAGTATTTCACTGACTTTTAACATATTGATTCTCCACTATGTCTCACGCGTTTTATTGATTGTAGAGGCAGAGGTATTCACTTGTCATGATGCAACCGCACATCGGCTAAGGTTGGTTCCGCTTTAAGCGCTAGGAGGTCTGACAGCGCAGTGCGCAAAATAGGTTGCTCCTTCAGTCCCAGTTGTTGTCGGTCTATAGCCAATCTGTCGAATAACGGCCCAATTTTGGCGGTTTGAGGATCGCAGGCGAGTAACCAGCGATCATTTTCACTGCCATTGACTCTGGCCACGTATCCAAGCATTTCTAAAATCGGCAGCAGTCGAGTAAGTGATTCGTAGTCAACCCGAGTATGGACGATGAGTTCTTCTAGGCTGTAGCCTGGGACTTGACCACTTCTGGCGTCTTCGAGTACTGCGAGGGTATTGAGCGCGTTAAGCATCGCTGACCCAGGAGCTGCTTCAGTTTCAAGACGACCAAGGCGAATGAGCGGTAAGTTCGCTGCCACCATTGCACCAATCAATACAGCTAGCCATGACGTGTAGAGCCAGATCAGAAATACTGGCAGAGTAGAAAATGCACCATAGATAACCTTATAGGTAGAAAACTGTGACACGTAATAAGTCACGCCTGATTTCATGGCCTCCAAAATGAGCGATGTGATCGCGCCACCGATCAGCGCATCCCGATACCTGACACTGCGATTTGGCACAATTAAAAAGAGCAATGCAAACCCGACACTGGTCATAAAAAACGGTAGGATAGATAAACTCAGTTTGACCATCCCCGGTATCCCAGACAGAAGCCCTAGTGATTTTTGTGCGACATAGGTGGAAGTCCAAAGACTAGCTCCGACGATAATTGGACCCAAGGAGATGACAGCCCAATAGACCATAATTCTTTGAGTTAACCCGCGCGGACGATTGACATGCCATATGTCATTCAAGGCTGAATCAATCGACATCACAAGTAGTATGGAAGTTAGTACTAAAAATAGACTGCCGATCGCAGTTAGCTTCGAAGCTTGGGCGGCGAACTCATTCAAGTACTTCATAATGCTGTCCGAGATATCGGTTGGCATTAAATTGTTAATTAAAAATGTTTGTAGCGAGCTGCTGAACTCTTGGAATAGAGGAAACGCGGTAAATAAGGATAAGCCCACCGCGAGTAGGGGTACGATCGCTAATCCCGTTGTAAAGGTTAAGCTAGAAGCGCGCTGCACAATTCGGTCTTGATTAGCGCATATCCATAAAAAACGCGTTAAAGCTTGAGCTTTGCTAAGGAAAGTCTCATTTTGTAGTGTTGAATGCGGCAAGGGTCGGTTGGGCGTGTTCACGGTGACCTCGGTAGCTTTGCCGAGTGATAATAGCGTATTGAAAAGGATACCGGTCTAAAAATGTCTTTAAGCAGCTCAAATTCCGAAGGTTTGGCAGAAGTGGCTGCATTAAATCGCTCCCTCCAACGGATTGCGTTGATCTGCTTGCTAGGTTTACTTTTACTCTGCGTTTTGTGGGAGACCTGGTTGGCTCCGATAAGGCCGGGAGGCAGTCTTCTATTTTTAAAAGCCTTGCCGTTGGCCTTTGCTGTAAGAGGAGTCGCAGCTGGCCGACTCTACACGATTCAATGGTCGTCAATGTTAGTGCTGCTCTATTTAATGGAGGGGGTTGTGCGTGTTATGTCCGATCCACCTGGTAACAGCATTCTGTTGGCCTGGATTGAGATCGCATTCTCTTCATTATTCTTTCTCAGTGCAATCTTTTATGTTCGTCCTGCTAAGCGACTTGCCAAAGCAGCAACTAAAAAAATAATTGGGCACAAACAATGAGTCGCGCCAACAGTTTTTCGGAACTTCCCAAGGTCAATTCGTTTGCTGCATTACCCGCGAATTTTTATACGCGAGTTCAAGCTCAGGGCATTACTAACCCACGTTTGTTACACGCAAATTTCAATGTCGCCTCAATACTTGGTCTGTCTGACGAGGCCGTTTCTTCCTCAGACTTTTTATCTGTTGTTACGGGCAATGCGCCTCTTACAGGGGGCCAGACATTAGCGGCGGTGTATAGCGGACATCAGTTTGGAGTTTGGGCTGGGCAACTCGGCGACGGTCGAGCGCATCTATTAGCCGGTGTTGGCGATGCCGCCTCAGAGTGGGAGCTTCAGTTAAAAGGAGCCGGATCAACGCCTTACTCGAGAATGGGCGATGGTCGGGCGGTCTTGAGGTCATCGGTGAGGGAGTACCTAGCGAGCGAGGCGATGCACGGGTTGGGTATTCCCACCACTCGCGCGTTGGCCCTGGCTTGCGGAACGGATCCAGTCATAAGAGAAACAGTTGAGACGGCTGCTGTTGTCACTCGTGTTGCTCCGAGTTTCATTCGTTTTGGATCTTTCGAACACTGGTCGGCTCGAAAAATGCCAACCGAGTTGAAAATTTTGGCTGACTATGTAATTGATCGCTTCTACCCGTCATGTCGCGATTTAGCTGCGAATAATTCATTACGCTCACCTTATGTGGAGCTATTGAGACAGGTCGCTATCAAAACTGCCGAAATGATTGCGGGTTGGCAGACTGTTGGGTTTTGTCATGGCGTGATGAATACAGACAATATGTCGATCTTAGGCTTAACCTTGGATTACGGCCCTTATGGTTTCATGGATGGATTCGATGCTCGTCACATATGTAACCACACTGACACTAACGGTCGATACGCTTGGCATGCTCAGCCGGCGGTAGCCAACTGGAACTTGTTTCAATTGGCTAACAGTCTTTATGACTTGGCCCCTGATGCACAAGCGCTTCAATCCGCATTGGGTGATTTTGAGTCTACCTTTCTTGCCTCTATGCAGAGCAAGATGATGTCCAAACTGGGTTTGTTTGATTGGCAAGAGGGCGACGAAGATTTGATCGACAGTTTATGGAGCTTGATGCATCAAAACAAAGCTGATTTCACGCTGACTTTTAGGCAATTAGCCCATGCACCGGGGCTAACTCATGCCAAACAAATGCAAATCGAACGCGATCTTGGTGGGACAGTCAATTCAACAATTCAACCATTTGTTGATTTGTTCTTAGATCGAGAAGGCGCCAAGAATTGGCTCATAAAGTATCAAAACCGATTAAAGGTGCAAGCGGCGAAGTCAGACGAGCGCTTGGCGCTTATGCTGTCTGTCAATCCTCTGTACGTTTTGCGTAACCATCTGGCCCAAGCGGCTATTGAGGCCGCACAAAATGGAGATGTCGGCGAGATTGAACGCCTAATGAACTTGCTGGAAAATCCGTGCCAAGTGCGAGATCACGCTCAGGCCTACTGCGCGTTGCCCCCGGCGTGGGCGAGCGAGATAGAGGTAAGCTGCTCGTCCTGAGGTATCCTGATGCAATAATGTTGACTTGACGGCCTGGTGCGCATCGACCCGGCTCGAATAATGATCTCAAAAGAGCGGCGAACGCAAAATGTCTGGTAACACTCTAGGTAATTTATTTTGTGTCACAAATTTCGGTGAATCCCATGGACCAGCGATAGGATGCGTGGTCGATGGTTGCCCCCCAGGAATGACTCTCTCGGAGCAAGACATTCAGGTTGAGCTTGATCGGCGTCGTCCTGGGACTTCCCGCCATGTAACCCAACGACAGGAAGCTGACCAAGTTGAAATTCTCTCGGGCGTGTACGAAGGGCGCACCACTGGAGCTCCAATTGCGCTATTGATCCGTAACGTGGATCAACGCAGCAAGGATTACAAGAACATTACCGACACTTTTCGTCCTGGCCACGCGGACTTTACGTACTCCCACAAGTACGGATTTAGAGATCCTCGTGGCGGGGGGCGATCTTCGGCCCGTTTAACTGCCCCTACCGTTGCAGCAGGTGCAATTGCCAAGAAATGGCTCTTTGAGCGCTATGGCGTTACTGTACGCGGCTACATGAGCCAGTTGGGCCCCGTTTCAATACCGTTTAAACGTTGGGACGATGTCGCCGGTAATCCTTTTTTTGCGGCAAATGCTGACGTAGTCCCGGAACTTGAGGCTTATATGGATCAGTTGCGCAAGGACGGTGATTCGATTGGTGCAAGGATTGAGGTAGTTGCGCAAGGATTGCCGGCAGGCTGGGGCGAGCCACTCTATGATCGTCTTGATGCTGACATCGCTCATGCCATGATGGGTTTGAATGCGGTCAAGGGGGTGGAGATAGGTGCGGGGTTCGCGAGCATTGTCCAGAAAGGTTCAGAGCACGGCGATGAGATTACCCCAGAAGGCTTCTTAACTAACAATGCTGGTGGGGTCTTGGGTGGCATTTCTACTGGACAGCCAATTACCGTCAGTCTAGCCATTAAGCCCACTTCTAGCATCAGAGTTGAGCGTCGGTCCGTTGATAAAAATGGGCAGCCAGTGATGGTGCAGACCTTGGGCAGGCACGATCCTTGCGTTGGAATACGCGCAACGCCCATCGCAGAAGCTCTTCTAGCCATAATTTTGGCTGATCATTCGCTGCGGCACAGAGCTCAATGCGGCGATTCTAGTGAATTAATTGCTTGAGGTCTGGTCACTTCTGCTGCAAGTGGCATGCCCTATGGCATAATCAAAGGCTAACCGAATAAAAACGGGCGTCTGATCGCGTATTACTCCTAAAAAGTTGCGCCAGTTTGCAGCCGCTCGTCAACAACTCTGTTTGGCACGATAGGCGACATGAAAAAGACACTGTACGACAAGCTCTGGGACGATCATGTGGTTCAACAAGAACCAGATGGCACGGCAATCTTATATATCGATCGTCATTTGTTGCATGAAGTCACTAGCCCGCAGGCGTTCGAAGGCTTGGAGCTTGCGGGTCGTAAACTTTGGAGGCTCAACGCCAACTTGGCAGTGGCTGACCATAATGTCCCGACGGTAGCCGCAGATCGCGCTCAAGGAATCGCTGACCCCATCTCACGCCTACAAGTAGACACACTAGATGCGAATTGCGATAAACATGGCGTGACTGAGTTCAAAATGAACGACCTGCGTCAAGGCATCGTGCACGTCATTGGGCCCGAGCAGGGGGCTGTACTGCCTGGTATGACTGTTGTATGCGGCGACTCACACACCAGCACGCACGGCGCGGTTGCGGCGTTGGCATTTGGTATCGGAACGTCGGAGGTTGAGCATGCAATGGCAACTCAGACCTTGCAGGTTAAGAAGAACAAAAACATGTTGGTGCGAGTTGAAGGCGCACTTGGTGTCGGAGTGACAGCCAAAGATGTGATTTTGCATGTCATTGGCAAGATTGGGACAGCCGGAGGCACAGGGCACGCTATAGAGTTCGCTGGTAGTGCGATACGTGGATTATCGATAGAAGGGCGTATGACGCTCTGTAATATGTCTATTGAGGCAGGCGCTCGGTCCGGCATGGTAGCTGTTGATGACAAGACAATTGAGTATTTCCGTAATCGGCCCTTCTCTCCAAGCGGCGCATTGTGGGATGCGGCGGTTTCGTATTGGAAGACTCTTCACAGTGATGATGGCGCTTATTTCGATACCGTGGTCGACATTGACGCTCGCGAGATCAATCCGCAAGTCACGTGGGGTACATCACCTGAGATGGTACTTCCCGTTACCGAAAGAGTACCTGACCCGGAGAAGGAAAAAGATCCAATCCGTCGCAGCGGTATGGAGCGAGCGCTTGAATATATGGGTCTGAAACCCAATACCCCGATTGTCGATATTAAGATTGATAGAGTGTTTATTGGCTCGTGTACAAACTCCCGTATTGAAGATTTGCGAGCTGCCGCCTTGGTCGCGCGTGGCAAACGTGTCGCAAGTAATGTGCGCCAAGCACTGGTCGTACCGGGTTCGGGCTTGGTTAAGGCTCAGGCAGAGCGTGAGGGGTTAGATAAGATTTTTATAGAGGCAGGGTTCGAGTGGCGCGAACCCGGGTGTTCGATGTGTTTAGCAATGAATGCTGACCGAATCGAACCTGGTGAGCGCTGCGCCTCAACATCCAACCGTAATTTTGAGGGCCGCCAAGGTCAGGGTGGCAGAACTCACTTAGTTAGTCCCGCAATGGCAGCAGCGGCTGCATGCGCGGGTCATTTTGTTGACGTACGCAACTTCCGGTAGATAGCCATGGATAAATTCACAACACATCAAGGGCTCGTTGCCCCGCTTGATCGCGAGAACGTTGATACAGATTTAATCATCCCCAAACAGTTTCTGAAATCAATAGCACGCACTGGTTTTGGTCCCAATCTGTTTGACGAGCTGCGTTATCTCGACCATGGCGAACCCGGAATGGATAACTCCAAGCGGCCCCTCAATCCTGATTTCATTTTGAATCACTCGCGTTATCAGGGTGCTTCAATCTTGCTTGGACGTAAGAATTTTGGTTGTGGTTCAAGTCGGGAACACGCCCCTTGGGCTCTGCAGCAATATGGATTCCGAGCAGTGATCGCTCCTTCGTTTGCTGATATCTTTTTTAATAATAGTTTCAAGAATGGTTTTTTGCCGATCGTATTGTCTGAGTTGCAGGTTGCCAGATTATTCGACGAGGTGAAGGGTTTTGTCGGTTACAAACTCACGATTGATCTTGAAAAACAGGTGGTGGTTGCGCCTGACGGACGTGCCATGGATTTCGATATCGATGCGCATCGTAAATATTGCATGATTAATGGTTTGGATGAAATTGGCTTGACTTTGCGGCATGCTGAGAAGATCAAGGCGTTCGAAGCAGAGCGGTTGGCTCGCCATCCTTGGCTCGACGTTCGGCCAATCGGGTTGGGCTAATTAATGCATTCCGAGGCTGTATGAGTTATCGATGGGCCGGATGATTCCGGCTCGACTTTTTTTGGAATTTATTTAAATGACGCAAAAGATTGCAGTGCTTCCAGGCGATGGTATTGGTTCTGAAATTGTTGAGCAAGCACTTAGAGTATTGAGTGCTTTGAATTTGCCGCTCGAAATCAGTCAAGCGCCCGTCGGTGGCGCGGCATACGATTTGCATGGACATCCTTTGCCCCCGGCGACGCTTAAGCTTGCGCAGGAATCGAATGCTGTTTTGTTTGGTGCAGTTGGCGACTGGAAGTACGACAAATTACCGCGTGAACATCGCCCTGAGCAAGCGATTCTAGGTTTGCGCAAAGCTCTTGGGTTATTTGCGAATTTGCGGCCAGCTATTTTGTATCCTGAGTTGGCTAATGCCTCATCGTTAAAGCCAGAAATTGTCTCTGGGTTGGATATTTTGATCTTGCGGGAACTGACTGGCGATATTTATTTCGGCAGTCCGCGTGGCATTCGTAATTCACCAGATGGCGCGTTTGCGGGAGCGAGGGAAGGTTTTGATACGATGCGTTATGCTGAGCCAGAGATTCGTCGGATTGCTCATATTGGATTTCAGGCCGCGCAAAAACGTAGCCGGAAACTGTGCAGCGTTGACAAAGCAAACGTTCTGGAAACATCGCAGCTATGGCGTGACATCGTCACAGAAGTCGCCAAAGAATACCCTGATGTCGCGCTATCGCATATGTATGTGGATAACGCAGCTATGCAACTCGTGCGCGCGCCTCGTGAGTTTGATGTCATTGTGACGGGCAATCTGTTTGGCGACATCCTCTCTGATGAAGCAGCCATGCTGACTGGTTCAATTGGCATGTTACCGTCCGCCTCTTTAAACGCTTCGGGTCAGGGGCTATATGAGCCCAGTCACGGATCAGCGCCAGACATCGCTGGCAAAGGTATCGCCAATCCCTTAGCTACGATTCTTTCTGCCGCAATGATGTTACGTTATTCCTTGAATAACGCTGCTGCTGCCGAAAAAATTGAACGTGCCGTTCAGGCGGTGCTTGCGCAAGGCTTAAGGACAGCCGATATTTATGAACCCGGAACGACGAAAGTGAGTACTCAGCAAATGGGTGACGCCGTGCTGAAGGCCTTGAATAGCTAATGGTCATCTAAGTCATTGTAAAATTGGACAAATTTACTTTTATGGCAGTTTGAGATGAAGCAATCGGTTGGTTTGATAGGCTGGCGAGGAATGGTCGGATCTGTACTCATGCAACGCATGCGTGATGAGGGCGACTTTAGTTTGATCGATCCAGTATTTTTTTCCACGAGCAATGCCGGCGGACGAGCGCCTGACTGGGCTGGTGCTACAGCCTTACAGAATGCATACGATATTGATAGTCTAAAAAAATTGCCGATCATTATTACTGCGCAAGGTGGAGATTACACAACTGAGGTGTATGCCAAGCTGCGCTCGAGTGGCTGGACAGGCACGTGGATCGATGCGGCTAGTACGTTACGCATGAATGACAACGCAATCATTGTGCTTGACCCTGTGAACCGCAACGTCATTGATGCGGCTATGAAGAAAGGAATACGAGATTTTATTGGCGGTAATTGCACGGTGAGCTGCATGCTCATGGGTTTAGCCGGTCTGTTCGAACACGACTTAGTCGAATGGATGACCAGTATGACCTATCAAGCAGCATCTGGTGGGGGCGCGCAGCACATGCGTGAGTTGTTAACGCAGTTCGGTTTGCTCAATAGCTCTGTAAAACCTTTGTTAGACGATCCGGCTTCTGCCATCCTAGAAATTGACCGTGGCGTGTTGGCAAAGCAGAAGAGTTCTGATCTGCCGACAGACCATTTTGGTATTCCATTAGCTGGTAATTTGATTCCTTGGATTGACAAGGATTTGGGTAATGGTATGTCGCGCGAAGAGTGGAAGGGCGAGGCTGAGACTAATAAGATTTTAGGTCGTGGCGAGTTGTTTGGCAGCAAGCCTACACCCATTGATGGCCTGTGCGTGCGTATTGGTGCAATGCGTTGCCATAGCCAAGCTTTGACAATTAAGCTCAAGCGAGATGTGCCGCTTGACGAGATTGGTGACATCATTGCCAAGGGAACTCTGTGGGCCAAGCTTGTGCCAAATAATAAAGAGGCAACGTTAGAGGCTCTCTCACCCGTTGCAGTCACAGGGACGCTCGATATACCAGTTGGTAGATTGCGTAAGATGTCTATGGGTAACGATTACTTGAGTGCTTTTACTGTCGGTGATCAACTGCTGTGGGGTGCCGCCGAACCATTGCGTCGAATGTTACGAATTTGTCTTGGTGAGCTTTGATTGATTGGATTCTGACGATATTGTTAGAACCTTTGGGGAATTTCGTGATTACAAAATCTGACAAGTCCGTTTTAGCGGCCAACGCTGCCAAATTGTTGTGTTTAGCCGTGTGGACGTCAATATGCTTGATTCCTCAGAGCGCATCTGCGCAACGTATTGGCTATTCGCGAATGATGTCTTCACCTGGCCAGTTACTGCGAATAGATGTACCAATTTCCTCAATTAACCCAGCAGACATAGCTTCGCTTAGCGTAAAGCTTGCTAATCAAGCCCAATGGGAGCAGGCTGGTCTGAAACCACCCGTTGCGTTAACTTCGATGCAGGTCAGTGTTACTGCGGGCAGCTCGCCAGACGCGCGTATCGCAGTAATTACGTCCAGTCAGGCTGCATCTGGCAGTGTGATCGATTTGTTGTTGGAAATCACCACTGCATCAAGCTCGCAGCTCGTACAAGTCGGTTTCTTGGTTCCCGGTGCTGCTTCTGCGAATTTACAAATTAAAAGTACCGTAGGCTCATCCGGATTAGTGAATCGTGGCGACACGCTTTTCGCGATTGCTCAACGCAATGCGGTTGCAGGCGCATCGATATATCAAGTCCTTGTGGCCTTGTATCAGGCGAATCCGGACGCCTTCATTAATCAAAATATGAATCTGCTTAAGGCCGGTGTCACTTTGCAGATCCCTGATGCGGAAACAATAAAGGCGATAGACTCTGCAACGGCGCGCAATATTTATGCCGAGCATCTCAAGGCGATGGGCGCTACCAGTGGCTCTAGTAACAGCAGCTCTGTAAAAACAGTTGTGCCTGCTAATACCGCTAGCGGTGCTGTGAAATCGGAGCAAGCTGCACCGCCGGTACCTCCTCAGACTAGTGATAAGGTTACGCTTGCCACACAAACTCAGGCAGACAAAGAGGTCGATGCGAGGGCATCTGCGGCGAAGCAATTGCAAGAGGAAGAGGCCCGCCTCGAGGCCTTGCAGAATAATATTAAACAACTCAAAGAGGCAGCAGGTGTTTCAAGTCAAACTCAGGCGCTAACCCCAGAACCAAGAGCTAATGTCGCCGTGGCACCTCCGGCTGTGAGAGCGAGCGATGCGCCAATATCGGTTGATAAGCCTGCTTCAGCCGCTAAATCTTTTTCATTGCAATCCGCAATTGCATGGGGTTTGAATAACCTTGCGTTGTGTTTAATTGCTATCGTATTCTTTATTGCGGTCATTATTGCTTGGCTCATGCGTGGGGCGGGTAAACGTAATGATCAAGATTCGGATGGCGATGACGTTAATGCCGAGATCGATCAAGCGGTCAAATCTTATTTTGAAAGTGTTAAGAGCGAAGGGCATGTCGAGCCTAAGCATGTCTACGACGAGGATGCCGACATTGCTTCAATCCCACTTGTTAATGCACATCTTGAAAAAATTAATCTGGATTTAAATTCGCCTGAAGATAGTAATGCGAATGTGGATGTCAATGCGCCCCATACACATCCGAACGTAATTTCGGGATCGCCACCGCAAAATGGCCGGTAGTAGAGCAGTGTTAAGGTTATCAAAGAGCGGACTGTGCGCATTGCCCTAGGTATTGCATATGATGGACGCCCTTGGCTAGGCTGGCAGACGCAGCCCAGCGGCGTTACGGTTCAAGATGCCCTTGAGTCGGCAATTACGGTTTTTACAGGATCAAAACACGCCACAATTTGCGCGGGACGCACCGATACTGGTGTTCATGCGACAGCTCAAGTCGTCCATCTTGATACTGACATCGATAGACCGTCAGAGGCTTGGGTGAGAGGACTAAATAGTCACTTACCGGCTTCGATTGCGGTGCAATGGGCGCTTGAGGTTCCTGTCACTTTCCATGCAAGATTCTCTGCAGTATCTCGTGGGTATACGTATTTGCTGATTAATAGCCGAGTCCGTCATCCGCTCTGGCACGGTCGCGCCGGATGGATGTTTCAACCGTTGGACGTGAGCTTAATGCAGTCTGCGGCAAAATCACTTATTGGCGAGCATGATTTCAGTAGCTTCCGTTCGTCACAATGCCAGGCGAAATCACCCATTCGCACGCTCACGCGTTTGGACATTGAGCGTAAAGGTGAAAGCATTACGTTTCGCTTGCAGGCAAATGGGTTTTTACATCATATGGTTCGTAATATTGTCGGTGCTCTAGTTCAAGTTGGGCAGAGGCGCAAACCAGTAGAGTATTTGGCCGTCACTATGGCTGCAAGGGATAGAACAAAGGCCGCACCAACGTTTTCCCCTGACGGCTTGTATCTGACCGATGTAAATTATCCTGATATTCAGTTACCTAGACCAAGGGAACAGTATTTTGAGCTCTGATGTATTAAAAAACTCTCGCACCCGCATAAAAATATGCGGAATCACTCGCCCACAGGATTTAGTGCAGGCGGCTCTTTTAGGTGTTGATGCAGTGGGGTTTGTTTTTTATCCACTCAGTAAAAGGTTTGTTACTGCGACCCAAGCAGCTAAGTTGAGTGGTAAAGCTCCCGCTTTTATAAATACCGTTGCATTATTTGTGAATCCAAACGATGAAGACGTTCAAGCAGTAATTGATATTGTTTCACCCAGTGTTTTGCAGTTTCATGGAGACGAATGCTCTGATCAGTGTGCGTCGTTTGGCGTGCCCTACGTGAAGGCTTTTAGGGTTGGTGCGCCAGGTTTGGGGACGCCAGATGAGTTGGTTGCGGCGTGTCTACAGCATCCATACGCAGCTGGTTGGCTATTCGATAGCTATACACCCGCCTTCGGTGGCAGTGGCGCGTCTTTCGATTATTCTTTGCTGAGTGGTTTGCTTAAATTGGGTGCAGAGGCTCGGCCTTTCATATTGTCTGGTGGCCTCAGTGCCGCCAACGTGGAGAGCTCGTTGTCTCAGTTCTCCGCTTGGGCTGTAGATGTGAGTAGTGGCGTCGAGGACAGTGCTGGTATTAAGTCTTTAGCAAAGATGCGTTCATTTACTGCTGCAGTTGCAGCGTTTGATCGAATGCACGTTGCGTAAGTTAGGCGTACGCGCTCTGCGCTCAAATTGACACAGTGCTCGTTAAAAAGCTATACTTTCGGTCTTTGCAGGCGGTTAGCTCAGCTGGTTAGAGCGCCACGTTGACATCGTGGAGGTCGTTGGTTCGATTCCAATACCGCCTACCAAAAATATCAAAGCCCCAACTGGGGCTTTTTTGCTTCTTGTTCTAAGCTGGTTTTTGTCTAACTACTCTTAGCAGATTTTGCTGCGAAGCCCAGAAACAACAAACTCCAACCTTGTAACAAAAATTCAACGGCTAATAGCAACCCGGGCAGCCACAGACTTGAGGTTGGCCAGCCTCTCATAATCAAAATCCCCATTAGTATCGAAATCGCTGACGAGATTAGTAACCAAAACCACTCGTTGAAAAGGCGGTGGTGAAAGGCCTGAATGAATCGCATCACCCCAGTGATGAAAAACACCGCAGCCAGCCAAATCGTTAAGCCTTCAAGCGCCGGTATGGGGAACACCCAGGCGCAAACACCGGCTGCAATATAGAACAAAGCAAAAAACCACTGAACAGTGACGCTTTTCCAACCATGAGAATGCATGGCATGCGCAGCTTGCAAAACACCACCGATAATCGCAAAGGCACCTAGGATCGAAATGGAAATAAAAGAGTAAAAAACTTGTCCTGCGACACCGATTATGCCGAGCACAATCAACAAGATGCCCAGCCAGATTAGCTTATTAGCGTTTTGCGCTGCTGCCCCCAAAATGGCGGCGCGTATTGCCTGTATGTCAGGTCGTTGTTGAGTTGCCATGGTGTCTCCGCAATAATGTTTCTAGTGGATACCGATAGGTAGCTCACGCCTAATGCTAGTCTATCGATCAATGTATATTTCAAGCATACGCTTTTTATGCGGCAGGAGACTAGTCATGAGACAAATATCAAGGAATATTTGTAAGTGGAGTACTTTAGTACTGACGTTATTGCTAGTAACCATCGTGGACGCGTTTGCCGTTTACCCTGATAAGCCGATTACGATTTATGTATCTTACGGCGCAGGGGCAACGACTGATGTTTCAGCTAGAGCGCTGGCTAGTGCCGCAGAGAGAATTCTAGGCGTGCCTATCGCTATTGAGAACAAGGCAGGAGGTGGCGGTACGGTGGCAGCCGGATTGCTCGCATCGAAAAAACCTGATGGATACACCTTGATGGTTGGATCGTCGGCGCCACTTACCGTTCGACCCTCGATCATGAAGGTGTCTTATGACCCAGGAAAGATAGCGGGAATCGTTCAATATAGTTATTTCTTTAACGGCTCGGTCGTTGTACCCGCGGACTCTCCGTGGCAGACGCTTGGTCAATTCGTCGACTACGCCAAATCGCATCCCGGTATGTCTTTCGCGACTGCGGGTGCCGGTGGTATTGCTACAACATCTCAGCAAATGGGTGTCGTGGCTCTGGAAAAATGCTTTGACCTTAAGTTCAAACATGTTCCGACTAAAGGCGGTACAGAGGCCAATACGATGTTGATGGGTAAGCATGTCGACTTCATTTCGGGATCTGGTTCTCACTTACCTTTTGTTAGAGATGGCGCATTCAGACAACTAGTTGTTTTTCAAAATAGACGAGTTGAAAATTTTCTTGACGTGCCTACTTTGAGAGAAGAGGGTTGCGCATACGATGCTCCACCTGATAGCGCGATTATGGTGTCGGCCCCTAGAGGCTTGCCGCCCGAAATCAAGCAAAAGCTTGAAGACACATTTACTCAAATAATTGAGTCTCCGGAATTCAAGGCCATGCTCAAGCAGAACTACCTACCGTTTGAGTACAAAAATTCAAAACAGCTAGAAGATGACCTAAAGGCAGAAACCGATTGGTATCGTAACTACCTTCAGGCGATGGGTGCATTGGTGAAGAAATGAATTCGTCAGCTTCTGAGGCCAGGTAGATCCCCTACGGTATTTACTGCCTCTAATGACATGAGAGCGTCGAATAAGGGCCGGGCAATTTTGTCCGCATTACCAACATGGGCACAGTCCTCAAATTTTGCCCATAACTGCTCTTTACTGAGAGGTAAGTCAGGCCCGCCTCGCACTGCGGTGACTTGGCGGCTTTCAATTTTCTTGCCATTCTTGAGCGATATCGTGACTAGATCATAGGGAGAGTATCCTGGTTGCTCGGGGTGTTCCCTCTCATCGGCGATGACGGTCACTTTCTTCATGAGATCTTGGACCGTAGTACTTTGAACAAAATCGTCCGTTAGTTCAGTTAGGCCCGCGCGTCCCGCGACTATGCATGAAGTCATCGCAAATTCCATGCTGAATTTGGCCTCCAGCCCGGTTTGCGGGTTGTGGTTTCGCAGGACTTTCGTATTACGTACACTTGTCATTGCGGTGATGCTGTCAATCTGATCGGCTCTGAGTTGATGCTCTGCAACTAAATCTAGCATCCCATCAAGTGCTCGATGCGTACAAAAACAGAGAGGGTATTTTTTGACAGATAGTTTTGCCGTCAACATTCTCCAAACTCTTCCCGCTTCCACCGGTGCATGGATGTCGGTTCGTCCGTGTGGTGATACCGCTGATAAGAAACCCTGTTCGTGCTCAAGGGCGTCTAATGACGCCGTAAAACCGGCTTTAGCCAAACGAGCAGCCAAAACACCTGATTGAGCAGATCGCCCGGCATGGAACGGCTTAGTCATCGTGCCAAAATTTGCCATGATGCCTGCGCTTTGCGACGCGCCTAATGCGATTGCCGTTGCACATTCTTCGGCGTTTAATTTATTGAGCGAAGCGCAGGCTGCAGCCGCACCAATAGCACCTAAAATACCTGTTGGATGCCAGCCTTTGCTGTGGTAGTGGTCCGGATCGCGTTTGGTCAGATCTGCCCATACCTCATAGCCAGCCGCGTAAGCGGTCATCATGTCTTTGCCGCTTGCGCCTAAAGCTTGGGCCTCAGCCAGTATCGCTGGCACTAAAACTGTGCTTGGATGCCCTTTGAGTGCTACGTCGTCAAAGTCAAGGGCGTGCGCGGCCACGCCATTAATCCACGCAGCTTCGGTAGCCGCAGCTCGACGGCTTCCAAAAACAAGGCTAGATGTTCCATCTACTGGGTTGAGTACCTCGGTTAGGATCCGCGTTGGAGGTTCGTCCCGCCCAGCGAGCATTACCCCGACACAGTCAGTAAAACCAGTGTGTATGACATCAAGCGCCTCTGGCGGTATTTGTTGGTACGTTAGGCCTGCAACAAATGCGCCTAATTCTCGAGTTAATTGAGTCATAAAATAATAATATCCGGATATGTTTATTTAACGAGCCGATCTTGAATCAGCAACTTTCTGGCGCAAGCGATCTAGCGATCCCCCTTTCATGACCGACCCTGGTAGCGGATGGCCGACGATTTCTTCGGCTAATAGTGCGGATTCAATCAATTTCTCCAGATTGACTCCTGTCTCAATACCCATTTCGTGACACATGAAGACTAGATCTTCCGTACAAACGTTGCCCGCTGCACCGGAATGAGACGCAAACGGGCACCCACCCAAGCCCGCTACTGCTGCATCGAAGGTTTTAACCCCCATTTGCAGTCCGGCTAGCGCGTTGGCAATACCCATTCCGCGGGTGTCGTGAAGGTGAAGCGACAACTCTAGTTCAGGGTACTTTTCTCTTACGGCGCCCACAACTTTTTGAATCGAACCCGGGGTAGCCCAAGCCATGGTGTCGGCTAATGAAACGATTTCAAGCTTGATACCACCTTCGTCTGCAAGATCATGCAGTTGTTTAACCATTGCAAGTACTCGTTCGACCGAAATGTCGCCCTCGAAATTACAACCAAAGGCGGCCATGATGCTGCCGCGATTAATCGGTACGTTGTAATGCTTGAACATACCAATAATGGATCGCACCGCTGCTACGTTTTCCTCAAGCGTGCGTTTTTGATTACGTAGGAGAAATTTCTCTGATGCGGTTAGTGATAACGAGCCTTTTATATCTAATCGTTGCGTGGCGATGGCTCGCTCCAAACCTTTGTCGTTAAGCCAGAGTGCTGTGTACCTAACACCTGGTTTACGGGTAAACCCCATTGCCACCTCGTTGGCATCTGCCATTGTGGGTACTGCTTTAGGGTTGACAAAGGAGGTTACCTGGATTTGCTCCAAGCCCGTCTCTGAAAGGCTGTCAATCAGCTCAATTTTCCGCGCTGTCGGAATCGGACCTTTTTCGATCTGAAATCCTTCACGAGGGCCTTCTTCAAGGATGCGAACGCGCTTTGGTAGGTCTGACATGAAGTTGATCTCCGGAAGTTTTTATGTGCTGAGCGGACTCGTTTCAGCCTATGTCTTGAGGTTAATGCTGTGCTTTATCCCTTGTCAATTGATTACGAGATGTCTGTTGACAAGCAATTCGCCAACACCTAGGATTTGGCAAATTAAATTAAAAGCTTCGTCCGGCAACTAGCGTTATAGGCGGTGTGAGACGAACGTAGGAGACGATTTGAACGCTGAACGCATCGGCAGTTTGGTCTGGATGTTATTCGGGGTCGCCACGATCTATGGCTCGCTTGACCTCGGTCTGGGAGAGTTAGGTCAACCAGGGTCAGGCTTTCTTGCATGTGTGGCAGGCTGTTTCGTGATTTTGATGGCTGTCATTATCTTCATGCAGTCTTATCGTGGCGATCAAGCAGCCAAGGTTCGCGTGGCTGAACTATGGGTTGGCGTGAAGTGGCAACGGACGATCGCCATCACGGTGTTGATTGCATTATTTATCAGCGTTTTTGAATTACTCGGTTTTTTTCTGTGCAGTTTCGCATTGCTCGTTGTCATCATGAAGTGGCTCGAGGGATTGAGCTGGAAGGTGTCTATTTTTGTGCCAGCAATAACTATTCTCGGTACGTTCTTACTGTTTAAAACTGTTTTGAAAATCTCGCTGCCCGTCGGTGTTCTGGGGTTTTAAGGGACCATCAACACTATGCAACTTATCGATAATGTCCTGACTGGTTTTACGGTCGCGTTCCAGTGGCACAATCTTTTATTTTGTTTCGTGGGTTGCTTCATCGGTACCTTGATTGGCGTGTTGCCTGGATTAGGTCCGGTTGGAGCAATGTCGATTTTGTTGCCCGTGACCTTCGGTATTTCACCTGTTACAGCCATCATCATGCTCGCAGGTATTTACTACGGTGCTCAATATGGAGGCTCGACTACGTCGATATTGGTCGGAATCCCAGGCGAAGCCGCTTCAGTTGTGACCACGCTCGATGGTCATCAAATGGCATTGCAGGGTCGGGCGGGCCCTGCTTTGAGCATTTCAGCGTTTGGTTCGTTTATCGCGGGCACGATAGGTGTGTTGGGCTTAATGCTTCTAGCCCCTCCGCTGGCAAAGGTTGCGCTAAGTTTTGGACCGCCAGAATATTTTGCACTAATGATAATGGGCTTAGTCATACTAACTTATCTCGCCCAAAAATCCATGGTGAAATCGCTGATGATGGCTGGAGTCGGCCTTATTTTGGGGATTGTTGGGCTCGATACGATGACCGGGTTGCCTCGATTCACGTTCGGCGTATCAGATCTTTTTGACGGTGTCGGAATCGCTCCGCTATCCATGGGCTTATTTGGAATCTCCGAAATATTGTTAAACGTCGAGCAAACTATTAAGCAAGGCGTGGTCGTTGACAGAGTAAAAAATCTGTTGCCCAATTCGGCTGACTGGAAAGCAGCGTATAAGCCGATATTCAGAGGGTCACTATCCGGTTTCTTTCTAGGTATTTTGCCGGGTGGAGGCGCCATACTCGCTTCATTTATCGCCTACGGTACCGAAAAGAAAATCTCTCGCACGCCAGAGCGCTTCGGACATGGTGCTATCGAGGGGGTTGCTGCACCGGAAGCTGCAAACAATGCAGCTGCACAGGCGGCATTTATTCCCCTGCTGACCTTAGGTGTTCCGGCGAATGCTGTTATGGGGATACTGTTAGGGGCGTTGATGATTCATGGAATCACGCCTGGTCCAATGATGATTGAGAAGAACCCGGAGCTTTTTTGGGGTACGGTCACTAGCATGTATCTGGGCAATATCATGCTTTTAGTTCTGAATTTGCCGCTCATAGGCCTTTGGGTGAAGTTGCTGAAGGTTCAATACGCTGTCTTATTTCCGTTGATCCTTTTCATTGCATTGATTGGCGCATACGTAATTAACAGCAGTGAGATGGATCTCTACATCATGTTGGGATTTGGTGTTGTTGGCTATTTGATGCGCAAGTTTGAGTACGAACCAGCGCCGCTAGTTCTTGCCTTTGTACTGAGTCCCATTTTGGAAGACGCGATGAGGCAGTCTCTAATCATTTCTGGGGGTAGCTTATCTATATTTGTAACTCGGCCGATTTCCGCGACCTTCTTGTTTCTCGCTGTGTTGTTGTTGGCGAGTGCCTTGCTTCCTAGTATCCGAGCCAAGAGAAGTACTCTTGTCGCTGCCGCGGATGAAAATGCTTAATTTTTAATTGTAAAAATATGTTGAAAAATATCTGCAAAGTTGCTCTGTGGCTGAGTACGTTTGTTGTAGTTATTTGTCGCGCAGCCTATCCAGATCATACGATTACGTTATACGTTGCTTTTTCAGCGGGTGGCACTACGGATGTGACAGCGCGAGCGTTGGCAGAATCTGTAGAGAAAACACTCGGTGTTCCAATTGCAGTTGAAAACAAGGGTGGCGGCGGTGCTACGGTGGCTAATGGCCTTTTGGCAACGAAAAAGCCTGATGGCTACACTTTGCTGGTTTCTTCTACAGGGTCTATCACTGTCAGACCCTTGCTGGTAAAACTTGCGTATTCACCGAAAGATTTCAGAGTATTGATGCAATATACGTCATATATCGGCGGCCTGGTCGTTCGTAATGATGCACCCTGGAAAACGGTTCAGGAATTCATAGCTTACGCCAAAGCTCATCCGGGAATGACCTATTCATCAAGCGGACCTCATACGCAACAACAAGT
>Ga0164297_10000831_pt1 | contig 35743 bp, 35 predicted proteins | sample GEODES058metaG_FD_113539 | JGI IMG/M metagenome (GOLD analysis project Ga0164297, IMG submission 113539) | Dystrophic lake water microbial communities from Trout Bog Lake, Wisconsin, USA - GEODES058 metaG | ecosystem: Environmental > Aquatic > Freshwater > Lake | place: USA: Trout Bog Lake... | reverse complement strand
TGAATAACACCAGTAATGGCTGGACGATTCCCAGAATTGTGATCGGTCCGTTGAATCTCACGAGTAATCGTGTGATGGCCATGTCATTGTTGGTTGTTGCACTCTTAATTATGTTGCTCATTAATAACTTGAAGAAATCGCCGTGGGGTCGCAGCATTGCTGCGGTTCGATCGTCGGAGATTGCAGCGTCATCGTCAGGTGTTGCGCCGGTCCGGGTGAAATTAGCGTTGTTCGCAATCTCAGCTGTCATTGCTGGCTTGGGTGGAATATTCTTCACGTCGTATCAGATGAGTGCTGGGTCGTTCACGACGCCAGCGCTTGATGGACTGCTTTGGTTGGCCACCGTTGTGCTCTTTGGTATTCGCCGACCGGCAGCAGCGGTGTTGGCTGGTGTTGCGTCGTCGGCGACCAATATCATTCTTCAATCCGGATTCCACTGGTGGTCATGGGTCCCATCTTGGTTGAGCTGGAACGGGACGACATCCTCGGAGATTCCCCTTATTCTCTTCGGTCTTGGAGCGGTTGGGCTGTCTCGAAACCCTGACGGCTTTATCTCGCAGATGGCTGGGCAAAACCATGCTCGTCGCGTGAAGCGAGCAGCGAAGAAGGCAGCCCTCGCTGCTGGACAGCCGACAGGGATTGTCTCGGCAACTCCCGAAGGTGTGGCCGCAATCTTGAGTGAAGAAGCTGGCATCGCGGCCCAAGTCGTCGAGACCGAAGGGCAACTTATTGGCTCAGGCACAGTGCATGGCGGCACCATTGGCGACACAGTGCCGTTAGATACTGATGCCGTTCTCTTGATTAAAGGTCTCCACGTTTCCTACGGTGACGTCGAAGTGATTCATGGGCTGACCTTTGCCATCGAACGAGGCAAAATCACCAGTCTCTTTGGCGTCAACGGCAGTGGGAAGTCGACCCTCTGTTCAACGATCTCTGGTCTGGTGAAACCTGGATCAGGATCTATTGAATTCGACGGGAACGACATTGTGAAGATGCCTGCGTATCGTCGAGCAGATCAAGGTGTACTTGTCGCTCCTGAATCTCGAGGAATTTTCCCAGGTCTTAGTGTTGAAGAAAACCTGACGCTTCGATTGAATGCCGCAGAGCGCGACGAGGTCTATCAGCGATTCCCCCGTATTGGAGAGCGGCGAAAGTTAATGGCCGGGAGTCTTTCTGGTGGTGAGCAGCAACTGCTTGCTCTTGCTCCGGTCTTGATTAAACCTCCGACGATACTTATTGCTGATGAACCCACGCTTGGCTTGGCGCCACTTGTTATCGCAGAATTGTTGACGCTCTTCCAGGAGTTGCGTGACCGTGGCACGACCATCTTGTTGGTGGAAGAGAAAGTTCGTGACGTGTTGTCGATTGCGGACAACGTTGCCTTCATTGAACTGGGCCATATCGTCTGGTCTGGTCCACGTGAAGACCTTGATGATGAGCGCCTTGTGAGTGCCTACCTTGGAGGAAAGTTGTCATGACCGACACCACACCATTCCCTTCATCTCAGACTTCTGATCCTGTCCTCAAGGCCGTGGGTGTCACGATGGCCTTCGGTGGGGTGCGCGCCCTCGACAATGTCGATGCATCGTTCTATCCCGGCGAACTCTGTGGCTTGATCGGTCCGAACGGAGCGGGCAAGACGACGTTGTTTGACTGCCTCTCGGGCCTTCGTGAACCGACGTCAGGCAAAATTCACTATGAAGGCCACGACGTCACGTCGCGGTCGTCGACCTGGAGAGCTCGCCAGGGGATTCGCCGCACCTTCCAGCGTCAGCAAATCTTTGGTTGGCTGACTGTTGAGGACAATGTTCTCGTTGCCCTTGAGTGGGAGGGAGGGGGCGGAGGCTTGGTCGCTGATCTGCTTGCGCTTCCTACACGTCGCCGTCGTGAACAGGCTCGACGAGATCGAGTCGATGAAGTTCTCGAACGATGTGGGCTCAATGAGCTCCGTTATGAAACAGCCGCTAACTTGCCCATTGGGCGTGCGCGTATGGTTGAACTTGCGCGAGCCGTTGTCTATAAACCGACGGTGCTTCTCCTTGACGAGCCAACGTCAGGCCTTGAAGAGTTCGAAGTTGAGAACCTGGCACAAGTCGTGCGCCGACTCTGTGTTGAGGAGAACTGTTCGGCGGTATTGGTCGAACACGATGTGAACTTCGTCATGCGGAATTCCGATCGAGTTATCGCGTTGAACTTAGGATCTGTCATTGCTGAGGGTACCCCTGATGCGGTTCGCGAGAATGCTGCCGTGCGCAGCGCCTACCTCGGTTGAGGAATATTGCAGTGCTCGTTGATTTCCAAGCGATGGAAACTGAAAAGTAAAAGAGGTAGGTTCTGAAAGAGAACAAGTTCTAGTTGTAGTGACAAGTCTGGGAGTGCAAAATGACAAATCGACGGGACGAGATCTTAAGTGCTGCAAAAGATCTTTTCGGATCTCGCGGTGTTCGTAATACAACGATGCGCGATATCGCTGACGCCTGTGGTCTCCTTGCAGGGAGTCTTTATTCTCACTTCAAATCCAAGAACGAAATTGTTCAAATCATTTTGCTTCCTTTTTATGAGCGGCTTCTTCCCCTTCAACAAAAAATTGTTGAGTCGGAGGGAACGGGTGCTGAGCGCCTTGACCTGATGATTCGTAGCGTCTTCCCCGTCCTCTTTGAGTTCGGTGATGAGATGACCATTGTGCATTACAACTGGTTTGACTTCATGGGCGTTGACGAATTTGAACCCTTTAAGGCCGACAGTCGTAAAGCGCTGCAGTTTTGGTTTGATGTCGTCAAAGCCGGAATCGAAGACGGTTCGCTGCGACAAGAGATTGATCCAGAATTCGCTGTTCGGGCAATCACGAGTTCGCTTCACGGTGTTCTTGATCCCAAGCGTTACGAGTCACTTCCTAGTCCAGTGTCTGAGACCGGATTCGAAGGCCTCGTTGATCAGTTCGTCATGTTGATGATGTCGGGTTTGGGATCACTCAATGTGAATGATGAGCAGCACCATTTAAAGAGCCTCTCGACAAAGTAGAGGTGCAGAACGCTATGAAGGGAAAATATTGTGAGTGAGTTTGAGGGCAAGGTTGCCGTTGTCACGGGTGCTGCAAATGGGATAGGACGAGCAACGGCAAAAGAATTTGCGGCGCGCGGAACAAGTGTGTTGTTGACCGATGTTGATGAGGTCAATGGCCAAGAAGCGGTCGATGAGATTACCGCTGCTGGAGGAACGGCCTCGTTCCTCCGTGTTGACGTCTCATCGTCATCTGATGTGAAGGAGATGGTTGACACTGCGGTCGCTCGCTATGGACGCCTTGATTATGCCCATAACAATGCAGGCATCGTGGGGGGCAGCGCCACCATCCCTGAGATGTCTGAAGAGGTATGGGGACAAGGAATCGGCGTGATGTTGACGGGGGTCTTTCTCTGTCTTAAATACGAAATTCCTTTGATTGCCAAACAAGGTGGCGCCATTGTGAATACCTCCTCCGGAGCTGGCTTAATTGGATTTCCGACCATGGCGAATTACGTCGCAGCCAAACACGGCGTGATTGGTCTCACCAAAACTGCCGCTTTGGAGAACGCGACGACGGGAGTGCGGATCAACTGCATTTGTCCGGGAACGGCACGGTCGAAGATGGTGAACGACTGGATTGGTGGCGACCCGGCAAAAGAAGCGGAAGTTGTCGGGATGCACCCTATCGGTCGTATCGCTGAAGCAGAAGAGATTGCTGCCTCGGTGCTGTGGCTCTGCTCATCGGAGTCCTCATTTATGGTCGGTCACGCATTGGTGATTGACGGCGGCTATTCGATTCAATAGTGACGATTGACCTCGCACCCTGGTTTCTTGGAACCGAGGCAGCAGGAGATCTTGCTGCACAGATGGGTGTGCCGCTTGCCTTGGTGCCAACGGAAGTCTTTGATGAAGCCTGGTCACCAGGCAGAGATCTTGAAGCGTGGCGCGAAGGAGAAGTAAATGGTGAGCGCTATGACGTGGTCGTCGTAGCGCTCTTGGCGCCTGATCTCGTGGCACATTCACTCGCTGAGCTCACTGATGATGATTGGTATGCACAGTGTGAAGGGCCTTTTGCACAATGGTTCGCAGCCCTCACTGTTGCGACGGAGCGTTGCAACGACAGAGGGGTCGTCATTGCATTCTGTGATCGACCGGTTCCAAAAGACTCAGGGAATTGGGCACTCACCGCATGTGTGAGCGACGGTGTCGAATTGATGGTTCGTTCCCTCGCATTAATTCATGAAGCTCGAGGCGTTCGAGTGCACTTCGTCGGAACCCCAGCACGGATCGAAGGCAAACCTCACGCGCAAACAGCGCTCCACGACCGATTCCTGATGTTGACGGGTACCGATGCTGCATCAATGTCTTCGACGGTCTTGTACGAAGGCGAGATGTAGGTGGTAGCGACGCCGACTCCAGTCGTGTTGGTCACTGGAGCCAGCGGTGGCGTGGGGCGAGGAATCGCGCTGTCCTGTGCGGCTGCGGGTTGGACGGTATGGGTCGCCGCTCGTCGCCAAAGCGAAGGTCAAGCAGTGGCGGATGAAGCTTCGGCAAGAGGCGGTCAGGGTCACTTCGTTCTTTGTGACACGGTGTCTCGCTCATCAGTTCGTGAAGCAATTGCCACCATCGTGGATCACAGTGGCCGTCTTGACGGGGTGGTTCACAACGCCACAAGTGGTCTCTCTCCGACTCCGGTCCAGCCTGTGACCATGCCGATTGAAGACCTTCGTGATCACGTCGCTGTCTCGATGCGGGGGTCGTTCTTTGTGGCCCAAGAAGCGCTTCCCCATCTGATTGCCTCAAAGGGGAGCATGGTGATGCTGACGTCGGAAGCGGGCTTCGAAGGCAAGATGCGCCTTGCACCCTATGCGGCAGTGAAAGGGGCAGTTCGGGGTCTCACGAGGGCCTGGGCTCGAGAGTGTGGCCACGACGGGGTGCGAGTCAATGCCATCGCCCCCTTGGCGACGACACCGGCCGTCGAGGAAGCGTTTGCCAAAGATCCGACAATGGCCGAACGCGTGCTTGGACGTCATCCCCTGGGGTATCTCGGGGATACAGTCGACGATATCGGGCCGGTGGTCCGATTTTTGCTCTCATCAGATGCCCGCTATGTCACGGGGGTTACGATCATGGTTGACGGGGGAAATCGACCAATTAGTTAAATTGAAGATTCGATCCAGCCCGACGAGAGGCAAACTTGGCGAAGTCACTTGAGAGAATTAACTATCGGGTGGTCTTTGCTGTCTTGGTCGTCGGAGCCTGCGCCTATTCGATGATGCAGTCCTTGGTTACCCCTGTCCTGCCGACGATTCAGGAGCATTTCCACACCTCGCAAAGTACGGTCACCTGGGTGCTCACGGCATATCTTCTCTCGGCATCAGTCTTCACGCCCATCTTTGGTCGTATTGGCGACATGGTGGGCAAGGAACACATGTTGGTGGCAACGTTGATTGTGCTCGCACTCGGCACGATCCTTGCTGGTCTGGCGGGTTCGATCTGGGTCTTAGTTATTGCGCGCGCAATTCAAGGAGCTGGTGGAGCACTGCTCCCTCTCTCTTTCGGTATCGTGCGCGATGAGTTTCCCGATGTAAAAGTTGCAACGGGCGTGGGGATTATTGCGGCGATGACGGCAGTCGGTGGTGGTGCTGGCATCGTGTTGGCCGGTCCGATTGTGGATACCTTTGGTTACCATTGGTTGTTCTGGATCCCGTTGATACTGATCGTGATTTCTATAGTGAGCGCGTTTTTCTTTGTCCCTGAATCACCCGTACGCACCCCTGGAAAATTGCCTGGCTGGGAGCACTCACGCTCTCCGCCTGGTTAATTGCGCTCCTGATTGGGGTGAGCGAAGCACCGGTATGGGGATGGGGTTCCTCGAAGGTACTCGGGTTATTCGCGCTTGCAGCACTGTTTCTTGTGGTGTGGATTGTGGTGGAGAACCGATCGTCAGAGCCGCTCATTGACATGCGTATGATGCGGACGCGAGCCGTGTGGTCAAATAACCTGGTTGCTTTTCTGCTCGGGATTGGCATGTATGCAGCGCTCGCATTTATTCCTGAGTTTTTGCAGACGCCAAAATCCAACGGGTATGGATTTGGCGCGAGCATCACTGAATCGGGTCTCTACCTCGTTCCATTGACCATCATGATGTTTCTCTTTGGAATGTTCACCGGAAAGATCGCGGCCAAGATTGGTTCAAAGGTGGCCGTCATCATTGGCGGAGGGGCGTCGACCGTGGGTTACTTTGTCATTGCCTTCGCTCATACGCAGCCCTGGGAATTGGTCGCAGCAAGCACATTGCTTGGCATCGGGCTCGGACTTTCTTACACAGGGATGTCGGCGCTGATCGTGCACGCTGTTCCTCCTGAGCAGACTGGCGTGGCCAGCGGCATGAACGCGAACATCAGAACAATTGGAGGTGCCTTTGGCGCAGCAGTCATGTCGAGCATCGTCACCTCGACTCTGCTGAGTAATGGTCGACCCGTTGAGTCGGGCTATACCCACGGTTTTGCCTTTCTTGGGGCGATGACGGTGTTGGCCACCTTGGCGGCATTTGTGATCCCGGGTGGCCCCGGGGTCTTCGGAAACAACGTGAAGCATCTCGAGAACGCCGAGTTGGCGATGATCCCGGGTGGCCCCATCGCAGAGGCCTAAGGGCCTGGAATTTCCCTGAATTATGGGGTTTTCTTGGTCGTCCCCGTCTGGAGAGCAGGCCGGACGGCATGGGAGGGCACCCCGATGCGGCGAAACTTCACAGATGGGCCTTTGTGCCACTATCGTCATGGCCGATGGTTCTCTCCGATAAATCAATCAAGGAAGCAATCGACGCCGGCCGGATCCAGATCGATCCCTTGGGCGAATCTTGCATTCAGCCCTCCTCCGTTGACCTTCACGTTGATCAGTATTTTCGTGTCTTTCGTAATCACTCAGCGCGAGTCATTGACGTACGAGAAGACCAAGAAGAGTTGACAGAACTGGTGGACGTTGGACCGGATGTCCCATTTATTCTGCATCCAGGGGAGTTTGTCTTAGGGTCAACGACCGAGCGCGTTGCCCTTGCCGATGACCTGGTTGCTCGTTTGGAAGGTAAGTCGTCTCTCGGGCGCCTTGGCCTCTTGATTCACTCAACGGCTGGGTTTGTTGATGCTGGCTGGGACGGCCACTTGACCCTGGAACTGTCAAATGTGGCCAACCTTCCTATTACGGTGTACCCAGGCATGAAGATTGGTCAGATCAGCTTCTTCGAAATGACGACAGCAGCTGAGCGGCCCTATGGTTCGTCAGGATTAGGGAGTAAGTACCGCGGACAGTGGGGTCCAACTCCAAGCCGCTATGCAGATAACTTCCGGAAAACGGAATAGTCGAGGCGTGACACAGGGTGTCACGACAGAAGAAGAGGAGCCAACGTGGTCGGTAGAATTGTTATCGGACTTGCCATCACCATTGTCTGTTTTGCTGTTGCCGGACGACGCTTCTTCTGGCTTTCTCGCCTGATTCGCTCGGGTGCTCCAGCCAAACGTCCCTATCAAGGCTTGCGCAAAGCCGCTGAGGCAGAAGTCGTTGAAGTGGCGGGACAAAAGAAACTACTCCAATGGACCATTCCCGGTCTTGCTCACTTCTTTACGATGTGGGGCTTCACTGTTCTCTTACTGACAATCATCGAGGCCTATGGCGCCCTCTTTAATCAGAACTTTGCCATCCCCTTTATCGGCCATTGGTCAGCCGTTGGCTTCCTTGAAGACTTCTTTTCGGTAGCGGTACTGGTTTCACTTCTTGTCTTTACTGGCATTCGCATAAAGAACGCCCCAGCGCGTAAACAACGGCAAAGTCGTTTCTATGGCTCACACACTGGGGCTGCGTGGCTGGTCTTGATGATGATCGCCCTTGTGATTATTACCTTGTTGGTCTATCGAGCAGCTCAAGAAAACACAGGGCACTTTCCTTTCCAAGGTGACTGGTGGGCCTTCGCCTCGCTGGGAGTTGCCAAAGTCCTGGCCCCCTTGGGCACGGGTGTGAACTCCGTCATTGAGAACGTGGCGCTGTTGGCGAACATTGCCGTCATCACCGGATTTTTAGTCTTTGTGTCCTATTCGAAGCACCTCCACATCTTCTTGGCGCCAATCAATGTCGGAACATCTCGACGTCCTCGAGCACTCGGTGGCTTGGACAAGACCCCTGACATGGACATGGAGAACATCTCTGAAGACACCGTCTTCGGTGTGGGGAAAATCGAAGATTTCACGTGGAAGCAGATGCTCGACTTTTCGACCTGTACCGAGTGCGGTCGCTGTCAGTCGGTATGCCCCGCCTGGACAACCGATAAGCCGCTCAGCCCCAAGTTATTGATTATGGGACTGCGAGACAACATGTTTGCCTCGGCTGATCGGCTGCTTTCAAAAGACTCTGGCGAAGCAGCGGAAGCTGAAACACTTGTTCCCACCGTTATTGATCCAGACGTGCTGTGGAGTTGCACGACGTGTGGGAGTTGCGTGGAGCAGTGCCCGGTGGACATCGAGCACGTTGATGCAATCGTGGATATGCGTCGTTATGAAGTATTGATGGAGTCACGCTTCCCTCAAGAAGCCAACCTTTTCCTTCGTAATATTGAGAACCAAGGTGACCCCTGGGGCCTTGGTGCATCAAAGCGCCTGGAGTGGACCGAAGCGCTGGACTTTGACGTTCCTGTCGTGACCAGTTCAATTCCCGATGGCGTTGAATACCTCTACTGGGTTGGTTGTGCTGGTGCCTTAGACGACCGTGGCAAAAAACAGGCGCAAGCAACGGCGCGCATGCTCCATCGTGCGGGCGTGACCTTCGCGGTACTTGGCCCGAAAGAGTCCTGTACCGGCGACCCCGCTCGCCGTTTCGGGAACGAGTACCTGTTTCAAGAAGTAGCGAAAGCCAACATTGAGACCTTGAAAGAAGTGGGCGCCGTCAAGATCGTGGCAACCTGTCCTCACTGCTTCAACACCATCAAAAATGAGTACCCCGCTCTCGGAGGAGAGTTTGAAGTCATTCACCATGCCGAGTTACTGGCGCACTTAGTGAACAACGGCAAACTCGTTCCTGGCGGTGGCTACTCAGGAACGGTGACGTATCACGACCCGTGTTATCTGGGCCGTCACAACCGGGTCTTCGACGAGCCTCGTGACGTGATTGACGCCATTCCAGGGGCCAAGCAGGTCGAAATGGGTCGCTGTCGAGAAAAGGGCTTCTGCTGTGGTGCCGGTGGGGCGCGCATGTGGATGGAAGAAAACATCGGCAAACGCGTCAACATGGATCGGACCGATGAAGCTCTCGGTACCGGTGCAGATATCGTGTCGACCGCTTGTCCGTTCTGTATGATCATGCTTGATGATGCCGTGCAAGCCAGCGGTAAAGGTGATGAAGTCCGAGTGATGGATATCAGCCAACTGGTTGAAGAGTCACTGTTGAGCGGGAGTGCACCAAGTAGTGCACCGGCCAACGCTTCGGATGACGCCTAAGAACCGTGTTACTGAACGGCTTTGCGGTCCTGGTCGCGCACGCGTCCAGCCATCGCCGCTAAGAGTTTTCTGGCTAACGAAGGAACCGTTTCAATTAGGCCGTTGAACTCTCGTTGTCCGAGCACCATGACGGTCATCTCGGTCGCCGAGATCACAGTGGCATTGCGAGGACGGCGATCGAGTAGTGCGAGCTCGCCAAAGTGTTGGCCCTTTTTGAGGGTAGCCACGTGACGTCCGTTACGCTTTACTGAAGCAGATCCGCTGGTGATGAGATAAAACTCACGTCCAATGGCACCTTGCTCCACGAGCACTTTGCCTTCAGGAACGGTTACCTCGTCGGCAATGCCGGCGATGGAACGCAGTTCCTTTGCAGAGCACTCTGAAAAGAGCCATGTGGATTTGAGGGCTTGTTCTTTGGTGGGTGCTTTCATGGCTTTATTGTACCGGGGGATCAATTCACGTGCTCGTAACAATCTAGGAACAGGCACGTAATCCACACTCTCCATACTGGGCGTACCGCAAGCGCGGCCAAAATCATTGAGAGGAGCTAGCAGCGTGCTCACCGCAGTCACGAATATTCCCTATCCCCACTGGTTAAATCCGGGAGATAATGCCTGGCAGTTGGTTGCCGCCACCTTGGTGGGACTCATGAGTTTGCCGGGTATTGCCGTGCTTTACGGAGGTCTGGTTCAGCGTAAGTGGGTCGTCAACACCATGATGATGGCATTTTCGGGCTTTGCCCTGGTGGTGTTGGTCTGGGTCTTGTGGGCCTACAACATGGCCTTTGGCCCCCAGGTTCACCTCGGAGCCGATGGTTCGTTCCTCTCCGGCTTTGTCGGCCATCCTCACCCGATTTTGAGCCACTTTGGCGAGCAAAACCAAGCAGTTTCGGGATCAAACACTCTGGTACCGTTTCACTTTCCGACCTCGACGCTGGCCTACTTCCAATTGGTGTTTGCGGCAATTACTCCGCTGCTCTTTTTAGGTTCAATTCTTGGGCGCTTTAAGTTCAAGGCGTGGTTACTCTTTGTACCGCTGTGGATCACCTTTGTCTACTCAATCAACGCTGCATTGATCTGGGGCGGAGGATTCTTTGCGCAAAAAGGCGCAGTGGACTTTGCCGGTGGCTATGTCATTCACATGTCAGCTGGAATCACGGCATTCGTAGCAGCAGCCATCGTCGGTCCTCGCCTGAATCGTGACCGAAATCATGCGCTTCCGAACAACCTCATGATGGTTGCCGTTGGTGCGGGAATTCTTTGGTTGGGCTGGAACGGCTTTAACGGTGGTGCGCCGTATTATGCAGGTGTTGACACGGCGTCTGCAGTGCTCAATACGAACATCGCCACAGCGATGGCACTGTTGACATGGGTGGCCATGGACATGCTCTTCTCGCGAGAGCACAAACCCACCTTCTTGGGTGCCATTAACGGAATGATCTGTGGGCTCGTGGCGATTACTCCTTCAGCAGGATTTGTGAGTGGCGTGGGAGCAATCTTTGTCGGTCTGATCACCTCTGCAGTGGTCTGGGTTTCTTGGAACTTCCTCTCCAAGGTCAAGCCGTTCTCCAAGGTTGACGACGCGCTGGGGGTTATTTACACCCACGGAATCGCTGGACTCTTGGGTGGACTGTTGATTGGTCTTCTGGCCGACCCGGGCATGATTGTCTACGGCGTGAAGGGGCGTGTCTATGACGCAGCAGGATCGTTCAGTGTTGGTGGTTGGTTCTACACCCACTCCTTCCATCAACTCTGGGAGCAGTTCATCACTGCGGTCTGGGTTATTTTCTTCACCGCCATTATGAGCGCCATCCTGCTCTACATCGTCAAGTTCGTCTGTCGAGGTTTGCGTGAGAAGGACGAGGTCCTGGAGGTCGGTGACTTGGCCATCCACGACGAAGAGGCCTATCCGAGAGAGACGTTCGCTGAACGTGTCAGCTCGCTGTCTCGGTAGTTAAATGAAAACATCACAGGATTGTTGGAGTACCCAAGTACCAGAACAAGGAGTGTGCAAATGAAACTCGTAATTGCAGTGATTAAGCCATTCAAGCTCGATGATGTGAAAGACCGACTTAAGGCCCTCGGGGTGAATGGGTTGACCTTGACCGAGGTCCAAGGTTTTGGACGCCAACGCGGCCACACTGAGGTCTATCGAGGGGCGGAGTATGAGGTTGACTTCGTGCCGAAGCTTCGGATTGAAATCGTCGTTGACGATGCCCAAGTCGACGAGGTCGTCAACGGCATTGTGGAGTCCGCTCGCACCGACAAGATCGGCGACGGCAAAGTCTGGGTCGTCCCCGTTGAGTCCTTAGTGCGAGTGCGTACCGGAGAGCGAGGAAGCGACGCTTTGTGAGTTGAGAAGAAGATCAGAACGTCCCTGATCTAGGCTGAGCGTATGTTTCACATCCCACCCAAAGAACTAGTCCCCGTCGCCCTTGGGGCGTTTCGGGGTGCCATCGAAACCGATGGCACCATGCTTGAGACTCAGCGAGAAACCATCAATTCGATTGCCTCCATGTTTGGCGATAATCAGTTTGACGTCGCTGAGGCTCCCGTCCTCGAACCAGACGCCGTAGCCGCTCAAATGAGCGATCCCGCATTTCGACAACAGTTGATTCAAGCCATGGTGGTATTGGCGTTTTTTGAGCACCCGCCTTCACGGGAACGCAGCGCACGGATCGACGCGTACGCGAGGGCGCTCGATGTCGACGAGAAGAGTGTTCGGGTTATTCACGATTACGCAGAGAACCACATGAAGCGGATGGTTCTCGACTCCTATCGCGAAACTGCAGTTGCGCAGTGGGAGAAGGCCTTCATCAAAGAAGAGGGATTGAGCACCGTCATCAAGAACGTGCTCGCCACGTTTCATAAAGGGGAAGCACCGAAACTGGCTGCGAAATTCACCGCCTTAGAACAGTGTCCTCCTGGAAGCCTGGGGCGGAAATTCTGGGAGATGTATTCCTCTCGGAAGTGGCCATTCCCTGGTCAAGATGGGGGAGTTCCCGAAGCAATCACCGTTCATGACTGGGTGCACATTCTCTCGGGCTACGAGCCAAACATGATCGGCGAAATCCAAGTCAACGCATTTATGGCAGCTGGGTCAAGCAAGCCGACAGGGTTTTCGACGATGGTGTTGGCACTGGGACTCTATGAGGCCGGGGCCTTCAAGATTCCAAATATTCCACAATCTGAAGGCCACGTGATGGAGGAGGCCAATGCTCCTGCTGCGTTAGCCGATGCAATTCGTCGGGGCATTGCGACGAATGAAGATATCCTCGAAGGTATCGATCATTGGGCGCTCAAGGACGAATCGGTCCTTGAGCTGAGAGAGCGATTCAATATTGTCGACAAAGACGAACCTACACCAACGGTTGATGTCGGCCTTTAGTTAGCCTGCCTGTTTGGCTACGGCGGCAGCGGCTTTCGCTGCAGCGTCGGGGTCACCGAGATACCCCGATTCGAGCACGGTTCCTTTGTCGTCGAGAAGATAGCGAAAAGGAATTCCTGTCGGGATCTCGAGGTCCACGATGGCATCATCGCTGATGTGATCAAGTTCTTTGCGAAGTGCGCGTAATGAGTTCCCATGGGCCACGACAAGAACGGCGCTTCCGGTGCCGCTGCTGGCTGCTAAGTCAGGAACGATCACCTCTCGGTAATAGGGCAGGGTTCGAGCGACGACGTCGGCGAGGCATTCACTTGCGGGCAGGTGTGACGGGTCGACGTGTGCGTAGCGAGGATCGGTGTTGGCACGGCGTGGGTCGCTTTCGGGGAGAGGTGGGGGAGGCGTGGCGTAACTACGCCGCCAGATTTTGACCTGGTCGGCTCCGTACTCTTCGGTGGTCTCTTTTTTGTTCTTGCCTTGAAGGTCGCCGTAGTGACGCTCGTTGAGTCGCCAGTCACGCTTTGCCGGGACCCAGAGTCGCTCCATGGCCTCGAGGGCGAGACTCGCAGTGCGGATCGCCCGGGTAAGCAGCGAGGTATGCAGGATTCTGACGTCGACCCCAGCGTCAGCAAGGAGAACGCCAGCCTGGCTTGCTTCGGCCCGGCCGAGATCCGTGAGCTCCACATCCTCCCAACCAGTAAAGAGGTTCTTGGCGTTCCAGTCAGACTGGCCGTGGCGAAGGAGGATTAACTCAGGCATAGCGCCAGCCTACTCAGGTCCCTGACTCCCTCTGAGAAACCCCGAATATAAGGGGATCCTAAGAATCTTCATAGATAACTTGACAAGTAGTGTATAAAGTTTGCTAGAGTGGTAATCGAGGTAAGAGCAAAGTGCTCGGACCCTCAATTCGACGCAACGAAGGAAGAAGGAAGCACCATGGCAAAAGCAGTGGGAATCGACCTCGGAACCACCAACTCGGTGGTTTCAGTACTAGAGGCGGGCGAGCCCGTCGTTATTCCAAACGCAGAAGGACAACGTACGACCCCCTCGGTCGTCGGGTTCTCAAAGACGGGCGAAGTGCTCGTGGGTGAAGTCGCCAAGCGACAAGCCATTACCAACCCTGACCGAACGATTCGTTCAGTGAAGCGCCACATGGGCACTGGCTGGAAGATTGACATCGACGGCAAGGACTACACGCCCCAGGAGATTTCAGCGCGTATCTTAATGAAGCTCAAGCGAGACGCAGAAGCGTATCTTGGTGACACCGTCAACCAGGCCGTCATCACGGTCCCGGCGTACTTTGATGATGCTCAGCGCACCGCAACCCAAGAAGCAGGACAGATCGCTGGACTTGAAGTCCTGCGGATTATCAACGAGCCGACGGCTGCTGCATTGGCCTACGGTCTCGACAAAGATGAAGCCGAACAGACGGTGTTGGTCTTCGACCTTGGTGGAGGAACGTTTGACGTTTCTGTGCTGGAGATCGCCGACGGCGTTTTTGAAGTCAAGTCCACGTCGGGTGACACCAAACTCGGTGGTGATGACTGGGATGCCAAGATCATCGATTGGTTAGTGAAGTCCTTTAAAGACACCGAGGGTGTTGACTTGAGCCAAGACAAGATGGCCGTTCAGCGCCTTCAAGAGGCGGCCGAAAAAGCCAAAATTGAGTTGTCGAGTGTTCAAGAAACTCAGATCAACTTGCCCTTCATTACCGCCACCGCAGAAGGACCAAAGCACTTAGATCTCAGCCTGACCCGAGCCAAGTTCAACGAACTCACGGCTGATTTAGTTGAGCGCTGTGCTGGACCCTTCGAAAAGGCCATTAAAGATGCAGGTCTCACCACGGGTGGTGTGAACCACGTCGTCATGGTCGGTGGATCAACACGTATCCCCGCGGTGCAAGACCTTGTCCAAAAACTCACGGGGAAAGAGCCCAACAAGAGCGTGAACCCGGATGAAGTCGTGGCTGTGGGTGCTGCGGTTCAAGCCGGAGTGTTGAAGGGTGACGTCAAGGATGTGTTGTTGCTTGATGTGACACCTCTCAGCCTTGGCATTGAAACCAAGGGTGGCGTGATGCACAAGCTCATTGAGCGAAACACCACGATCCCGACGAAGCGATCTGAGATCTTTACGACGGCTGACGACAATCAGCCAAGCGTGGAGATCCACGTGATCCAAGGTGAGCGCGAGATGGCGATGTACAACAAGACACTGGGCAAGTTCCAGCTCGTGGACATCCCACCTGCTCCTCGAGGTGTCCCTCAAATCGAAGTCACCTTTGACATCGATGCCAACGGCATCGTCCACGTCTCGGCGCAAGATCGGGCCACGGGCAAGACCCAGTCAATGACCATCACCGGTCAATCGTCGCTGGCAAAAGACGACATCGACCAGATGATCAAAGATGCCGAAGCTCACGCGGCTGACGATGCACAGCGCAAGGAAGAGGCAGAGATTCGAAACTCTGCCGATACCTTGGTGTATCAAACCGACAAGCTGCTCGCGGACCAGGGCGACAAGATTGACGAAACTGAAAAGTCTGATGTCGAAGCAGCCGTGGCCAATGTGAAAACGGCGCTTGCCGGAACGGACATCGAGGCCATCAAGTCGTCGACCGAAGCGCTGATGACGGCCAGCCAGTCGTTCTCACAGAAGCTTTATGACGCTGCGAGTCAAGAGCAAGGTGAATCTGGTGGGTCGGGTCAGTCTCAGGTCAATGACGATGAAGTCGTGGATGCTGAGATCGTTGACGAGAAGTGAGCGACGACACAAGCTCTGAAGAGCTCATTGAGGAAGGTCTTAGAGAAGACACCACGGAAGAAGACGTTCAGGCCGAGGCTGAGCTCGTCGAGGAAGAACTCGACGAGCTTGGCCAAATGGCCAAAGAGCGCGACGAGTTTCGCGATATGGCACAACGCCTTCAAGCAGACTTCGAGAACTTCCGCAAAAGTGCTCAGCGGCGAGGAGATGAAGTCGGTGAACGCCAAGTGGCGCAGTTCATAGCCAGTATTTTGCCCGTTCTCGATGTCCTGGATTTAGCCCAAGCCCACGTCAGCGATGAGGCGAGTGAGAGCGTTGAAGCCCAAGCCCTTGGACAAGCCCGAACGCTCTTTGTGGATACCTTGCTGAAGCAAGGCCTCGAAGTGGTGCCTGGTCAAGGGGAACCCTTCGACCCGCAAGTTCATGACGCGGTCGCGCAGGCGGAAGCTGATGAGGAGACGTCGGGTCCCATTGTTGATGAAGTACTCCGTGCTGGTTATACCTGGCGTGGCTCCGTGGTTCGACCAGCCATGGTGCGAGTGAAGGGATAGCTCGTGACCGCACAGCGGGAGTGGTTCGAGAAGGACTACTACAAGGACCTTGGCGTGACGAAGAGCGCGACGGACAAAGAGATTACGCGCGCCTACCGAAAACTGGCGAAACAATACCACCCTGACGCCAATCCAGGTTCTGAAGAACGCTTCAAAGAGATCTCTGCGGCCTACGACGTTCTTGGTGACGGAGCGAAGCGCAAAGAATATGACGAAGTCCAACGCCTTGGTCCTGCCGCGGGGGGATTCAACGGCGGTTTCGGTGGTGGGAGTGGCTTTGACCCGAATGGGTTCCAGGGCCAAGACATGGGTGACTTAAGCGATCTCTTCGGCGGCCTCTTTGGCCGACAAGGTCGTGGCCGTCGCCAGCGCGGACCCCAACGGGGAGCAGACATTGATGCGGGCCTCCACTTAGCGTTTCGCGATGCTGTTCAAGGAGTGACCACGAGTGTGAACTTGCCGTCAGACGCGCGTTGTTCAACCTGTCGTGGTTCTGGTGCTGCGCCGGGCACTTCGATGAAAACTTGTGCCAAGTGTGGTGGTTCAGGATCGCTGACGGATAATCAAGGACCGTTCTCACTTTCGAACGTGTGTCCAGACTGCAATGGACGAGGTCACGTCATCGAGACCCCGTGTTCTGACTGTCATGGAACAGGCCGGGAGAAGTCGACGCGTAACGTCAAGGTTCGTATTCCCTCGGGAGTCGAAGACGGACAGCGGATTCGCGTGAAAGGACGCGGCGCACTGGGACAGCTCAATGGTCCTCCCGGAGATCTCTTCGTGACTGTTCACGTGGCGAGCGATCGTCGCTTCGGAAGAAGCGGAAGAAACCTCACGACGAAGGCGTCGGTGAGCTTTCCTCAGGCTGCATTAGGAACGCAGATCACCGTCCCTACCTTGGACGATCCGGTGACCTTGAAGGTGCCAGCAGGCACACAGGGCGGAACGACTATGCGGGTCAAGGGTCACGGTGTCCCGGCCGGAACAGGCAAAAAAGCAAAGGCGGCAGGCGACTTGCTCGTCAAGATTGAGGTTGTCGTGCCAAAACACCTGACCGAAGCTCAACGAGAAGCGATTGAAGCACTTGATGGCGCTCTGGCGTCAGCGAAAGGAGAGAGGACCACGCCATGACGGGGAATCACCAAGATGCGCGCCGAGCGGTCTACGTTATCTCGGTAGCGGCTGAACTCGCAGGAGTTCACCCACAAACGCTCAGAAACTATGAGCGCGGCGGTCTCTTGGACCCCAGCCGCACGGCGGGTGGATCGCGACGATTCTCCGAGCAAGATCTGGATCGCTTGCGCCGGATTCAAGAGTTAACAAGCGAAGGGCTGAATCTCGAAGGAGTGCGTCGGGTTCTGGCGCTTGAACGTGAGGTGGCGGTACTTCGTCAAGAACTCCGCACGCGAGAAGAACAACATCGACAGGATATTGAAGAGATTTCTCGGTCGCATCGTCGAGAGATTGTCCCGTTGAACCAGTCCCCTACGGTTTTTCGTATCACTAAGAGAACAACGTTTTAGCCACGCTCGCTGAGTGCGACGGTCTCAACGATCGGAGCGCCTCAAAGGTGACCCTTGGCGCTTTCGAAGGCGACAACCGGGCTCGTTCAGGCTAGAATGATGCTTTATCGGCCCTTTAGGCGAAGGAGAAGCGCGTGCCCGCAACCGTAGTGGTTGGGACCCAGTGGGGCGATGAGGGGAAGGGCAAACTGACCGACCTTCTCTCGAAAGAGATGGACGTTGTGGTGCGCTATCAAGGTGGCCACAATGCCGGACACCGCATTGTGGTCGATGGCGAGGCGTTTGCGCTCCAATTGATCCCGAGCGGAATTCTCTACCCTGGCGTCACGCCGGTCATTGGTAATGGGGTTGTTGTTGATCCATCGGTACTCCTCCAGGAGATCGACACCTTAGAAGCGAAGGGCGTGAATACGTCGAAATTGATGGTAAGTGGGAATGCGCACTTGATTATGCCGTACCACCAAGAGATCGACCGAGTCACGGAACGGTACTTGGGGAAAAGTGCCCTCGGGACAACGAAGCGCGGCATTGGCCCTACCTATGCGGATAAAGCAACCCGGGTGGGCCTGAGGGTTCAAGACCTCATGGACGAGAAGATCTTTCGCCAAAAACTCGAGGTCGTTTTGAAAGAGAAGAACCCACTCCTCGCCAAGGTTTATAACCGACTTCCCTTTAACGCCAATGAGATCGCCGACTTCTATCTTGGCGAATTAGCACCGCGTCTCACTCCCATGGTCGGTGACACCGTCGGATTTCTTCACAATGAGCTCGATGCCGGGAAAAATCTCCTTCTTGAGGGGGCGCAAGCAACATTTTTGGACCTCGACCACGGAACGTATCCTTTCGTCACCTCGTCGAATCCTGTCGCCGGAGGGGCCTGCACGGGAAGTGGTTTGGGACCGCGTGACCTGACGTCCATCGTGGGAATCGCCAAGGCCTATGTGACCCGTGTGGGTGCCGGTCCATTTACGACGGAAGTCTTTGATGATCTTGCACAGATTCTGGTTGATCGTGGTCATGAGTACGGCACAAACACGGGTCGTATGCGACGCTGTGGTTGGTTCGATGCCGTTATGGCTCGCCAAGCCGTGCGTTTGAACTCACTGACTGAAATTGCATTGACCAAGCTCGATGTTCTCGACAGTTTTGACACCATCAAGGTCTGCGTGGCCTACGAAGCAAATGGCGAGCGTTTTACCTATCCTCCCTATCACCAGTCAGTTCTTCATGATGCTATTCCCCTCTATGAAGAGTTCAAAGGTTGGAATACCGACATCACGCATGCCACGTCGGCAGACGAGTTACCAGCCGCAGCTCAGGCCTATGTTGAATTTCTCGCTGAACAGATCGGCGTCCCGATCAGGGTTGTTGGTGTTGGCCCTGGTCGTGAGCAGTTTGTGACCATGCCCTCAGCGTGAGAGTAGCTCGTACCGCCGTCGTCGTTGGATCAGGTGGTCGTGAACATGCACTTGCACGTCAACTTGCCCACGATGGGGTGACCGTTACCGTCACTCCCGGCAATCAAGGTATGCCTGACACGATCGGAGAAGGTTCCATCGTGCTGAATCCTCGCTCTGCGGAAGAGCTTGAGGCAGATCTCTTTGTTATTGGGCCCGAAGTGCCGCTGGTCGACGGCCTCGCCGACCGCTTGCGCGCTCAAGGGAAAAAGGTGGTGGGTCCAGGTGCAGCCGGAGCACAACTTGAAGGTTCGAAAGCGTTTATGAAGGAACTCCTCGCCGAGGCCGGGGTTCCCACAGCGCAGTTCTGGACTTTCACGAGCGTGGAACCAGCAGCAGCGCGACTGCGCCAACTCGATCCTCCCTACGTCATAAAGACCGATGGACTCGCCGCAGGAAAAGGTGTGTTCGTAACTGATGATCTTGATGAAGCAATTCGTGACGTTGAAGAAAAGCTCTCTGGTCGCTCCTTTGGTGATGCAGGGTTAACCGTTGTGATCGAAGAAGGGTTACGTGGGCCCGAGTGTTCGTTGATGGCACTTTGTGATGGCACCACTGCGGTCGCCTGTGCGCCTGCGCAGGACTTTAAACGAATCGGTGATGGGGACCAGGGTCCCAACACGGGAGGGATGGGAGCGTATTCGCCGCTGCCTCTCGTTGATGACTCGATGGTGTCCGACCTCCTAGACGTAGCGGTCGTTCCGACCCTCCAAGCCCTCAACGCCCGGGATATTGATTATCGCGGCGTGTTGTATGCAGGACTCATGCTGACCAAGAATGGCCCCAAAGTGATCGAGTTCAATGTCCGCTTTGGCGATCCGGAAACCCAGGTCATTGCTCCTCGTTTTGCCTCGGATTTTTTTGATGTCTTGATGGAAGTAGCGACGGGATCACTGAGTGGGCCTCCGGCGTTTTCATCCCAAGCGGCGGTAACGGTGGTTTTGGCTGCGCCGAATTATCCGAGTACTCCCGTTCTCGGTGGCGAAATCCGCGGATTAGGAGCAACGGGCCAACTGGCCGACCCCATAGAAGGCGTCACGGTGTTCCACGCTGGGACGAAACGACCTGATCCCATCGGGCCATTCCTCGTTTCAGGGGGAAGAGTGTTGAGTGTGACGGCCCTCGGGGAGACGCTGGAAGAGGCACGCGCCAAGGCCTACCTTGGAGCGGCAAGAATTGATTTTGACGGAGTACAACGCCGCGAAGATATTGCGGCGTTGGCAGCGAAGGAAGAAGGTGCTCGATGATTCGACGCTATGCCCCGGAAGATATGGCGGCGCTGTTCTCAGATGAGGCACGCTTTGGCGCGATGTTAGAAGTTGAGCTCCTCGCAACTGAAGCCTTGGCCAACCTCGGCATTGTTCCCCAGGTCGATGCAGCTCAATGTCGTGAGCGAGCACCCAAGATTGATGCAGACTTTGTTGCTGACGTCGATAAGCGCGAAGCGATCACGAATCATGACACCGCAGCGTTTGTCGACATTGTGCAACAGGCCATTGGTGCTCCGGAGGGAGCCTGGGTTCACTATGGATTGACCTCGTCGGACGTTGTCGATACAGCGCTGTGCTGGCAACTCACGAAGGCAGCGGATCTTCTCCTTGAAGGATCAGCAGAACTGGTGAGCGTGCTGATCCGCCGTGCTGGAGAGTTGATTGATGTTCCTGTGGTTGGGCGAACACATGGCATGCATGCAGAGCCAACGACCTTTGGCGCCAAGATGGCACTGTTCGCTCTTGCCGCAGAGCGAGACCGTGTTCGTCTCGCTCGTGCGCGAGAGGCTATTGCTGTCGGCAAACTCTCCGGTGCGGTTGGAACCTATTCGAATATTGATCCCGCCGTCGAAGACTATGTTTGTGCGGCGCTGGGCCTGCAGCCTGTTCCGGCGACACAAGTCATTGCGCGTGATCGTCACGCAGAGTTGCTCTATGCCTGCGCGAGTGTTGGAGCAACGATTGAGCACCTGTCGACCGAGATTCGTCACATGGCGCGCTCTGAAGTGGGCGAAGTCGAAGAAGCATTCGGGGTTGGTCAAAAGGGTTCGTCGGCCATGCCGCATAAGCGCAACCCCGTGCTCTCTGAGCGCTTGAGTGGTTTGGCTCGAGTTCTTCGGGGCTATCTTGGGGCTGGGCTAGAAGATGTTGCCCTGTGGCACGAGAGAGACATCTCTCACTCGTCGGTTGAGCGAGTCATTCTTCCCGATGCATGTCTCTTAACGCTCTATGTCTTACGTAAAGCAACGGGACTCATTGATGGTCTTGTGATTAACGCTGAGCGAGCGGCCAAGAACCTCAATGAAGGAAGCCTCGGTCTGGTCTACAGCCAGTCGGTACTCCTCACGTTGATTGATAACGGTATGACCAGAGACGATGCCTATCGCATCGTTCAACGGGCCGCACGCACGTCGGTAGAGACGGCCCAGGCCTTTCGTGCGGTACTCGAGGCCGACGAAGAGATCACGTTAAGCGAAGATGAACTCAACGTCGCCTTTGATCTTGACCGGATGCTGCGCCACCGCACCCGCTATCTCGATGCGCTGAAGGACCTCAAGCCTTGAGCACCGTCACCCTCCAAGACCTGGGCCTGACGCCGATCCTTGAAGGAAAGGTTCGTCAGTTATTTTCGCTTGATGATGACCATCTTTTGATGGTGGCGTCTGATCGAATCAGTGCCTTCGACGTGGTGATGAATGAGGTGATTCCGAACAAGGGTCGAGTTCTCACGGCGATGACCGCCTACTGGTCTGAAGCACTGGGCGCCGTCGCTCCCGGAAGCCTTGTGTCGTGTGACCCGATGGTGATTGATGACTTTGTTCCCGGATTTGTTGATCTGCCTTCGTTTCACGGGAGATCGATGGTGGTGCGGTCGGCGACCATGTTGCCTCTTGAATGCATCGTTCGTGGCCGTCTCGCTGGTCAAGCGTTTGAAGAGTATGAACAAAATGGCACGATCCACACGATGGAGGCGCCGAGGGGACTTCAACTGGGCTCTTCGCTCCCGACGCCGATGTTTACGCCGTCTACGAAAGCTGAAGAAGGCCATGATCTCAATATCAGTGTGACCCAGGCGGAAGCACTTGTAGACCCTGAGGTCGTGGCCCAGGCGTCAGCGATGTGCCTCGCGCTCTTCAACGCAGCGGCCACTCGCTGTGCTGGAGTCGGACTGGTGTTAGCGGACACGAAGTTTGAGTTGGGCTTTGTCGATGGGAACTTGGTGCTCTGTGATGAAGTCATCACACCTGACTCTTCTCGGCTGTGGCCCGCCGATGCCATTGTGCTTGGGCAGACTCCTCCAGCCTTCGATAAGCAGCCATTTCGTGACTGGCTCTCATCGCTTGATTGGGACAAAACGCCGCCGCCGCCGCGCGTTCCTGAAGAGATCGTGGCCGTGACAGCAGCCCGCTATCAAGAGGCCTATGAGCGGGTGACTGGTTTGTTGCTCAAAGACTGGTACGGTGCGCAGTCGTGAGGTTTATTGCTCGAGTTGAAGTGTCGTTGCGTCCCGGAATCGCTGATCCCGAAGGGGCGACGATCGAGCGAGCCCTCGGGGCGCTGGGGTTTGATGGTATCGCCTCAGTGAGGGCCGGTCGTTCATTCCAGGTAGAACTCGACGCCACGAACAAAGAAGAGGCGCAATCGACCGCGGCGTCGTTGGCTGACCGACTCTTGGCGAACCCCATTATTGAGCGCTACGAGATTGAGGTCACCGAACTCTCATGACCAGCCGAATTGCTGTGGTGGTCTTTCCCGGAACGAACTGCGAGCACGATGCCGTTGTTGCCCTCGACCAGCTTGGGGCGGATGCTTCGTTGGTCTTTCATACCGAAACCTCGCTGAAGGGCTTTGACGGGATTGTGCTTCCCGGAGGATTTGCTCATGGGGACTACGTGCGACCCGGTGCCATTGCCCGCTTCAGCCCGATCATGGATGCGGTCAGTGCCTTTGGGAACGACGGTGGACCAATTCTTGGAATTTGCAACGGATTCCAAGTCCTCTGTGAAGCCCAACTCCTACCGGGCGCCTTGCAGAAAAATAGGGGACTGACCTTTCTATGCACGCCCACGACCCTGATCGTCTCGTCAACGCGGTCAGCGTTGACCGCAACGGCCACGGTGGGCCAAGAACTCTCGATTCCCATTAATCACTTCTCGGGAAGTTATACCTGCGACAGTGAAACCCTCTCGATGTTGCGAGATCAAGAGCGAATCGTCCTGCGCTACAGAGAGAATCCCAACGGATCAATCGATGACATTGCGGGCATTACGAATGAGGCAGGAAATATCGTTGGGTTAATGCCGCATCCCGAGAGAGCAATCTCATCGTTATTGGGCTCACAAGACGGCAACGTCTTACTTTGTTCTTTCCTGCACAGTTCTTCAACTGCGCAGGTCTAGCTAGACCCGGCGAGTGCGCTTGACGCCTGCTTTTTGAAGGACAATTGGCGGGACGCCTGCTTCACGCCACGTTGAGTAATCGATACCTTTGCGGTCTCCGTAGGCGGCGGCCGAGCTGATGAATTCTTTCTCAAGCGCCTTGAGGTCACTGGCCGTGGAAAGTCGCTTCAACTCATCCTCAAGATCTTTTCGCTCTTGACGAAGGAGCAGTCCTTGGAGCACGTCGGTCGTTTCGAGTTCGGAATCGATGGCCCGGATACGGCGCTCAACCGAAGCGGGGGTGCGCTTGCGGCCCCGCTTGCCACGAGATGCCGAGATTGCTTCTAAATACCGGCGAACAGCGGCACCTTCACGGCGACCCTGGGCCAGTGCGTCTTTGTGCTCTTTCGACATGGTTGATTTCGATGCTGCAGCCACTACTCTCCCTAGTTATTGTGTGAATTCTTGTAAATACTCTTTGATTAACCTTACCAAATAAACGTTAGTTCTAGGCACGATCTGAAGATATTATTGGTATCTATTTGATAGATCAAATCTAACCGCATGCTTTCTCTCCACAACGGTCGGCCCAACAGGCATATGTGCCAATATTTGGGCCTCAACGGGAGATTTTGACAAGAGTCCCCGCTGAGGTCCTTGGTCGTTCGCCAGCCAAGGTCCTAGCATCCTTTTTCTTAGCGAGGTCGCTCAGTGCTTTTCACTGGCTGGGATGGCTTCTCGTTGTCGCTGAGTGATCCTTCACCTTTTGGGGAGATGGGCTCTCAGGTTTTCAACATGGTGTGTGGAGGTCGGGGCGAATGGAAGCATCAAGAGGTCGATCAATCTGCGAATGGCGCAAGGCGCTTCCTCGTGGTCGTAGTAGGTGGCGCCGATGCAGCATGGTTTGGTTGGTTCAGACGGGAGTGACCCCGCTCGGCCTACTAGGTTAGAAGTGTGGCCGAACCAAGCGAAACCCCCGAAGCCCTGCATCGAGCGCTTGGGCTGACGGACTCCGAATTTGATGACATTGTTTCCGCGCTGGATCGAGAACCAAACGCTCTTGAGCTGGCACTGTTTGGGGTCATGTGGTCGGAGCACTGTTCCTATAAGTCATCACGGATCCACCTGAAACGTCTTCCCACTACGGGGCCAACCGTGCTTGTTGGCCCTGGAGAGAACGCCGGGGTTGTTGATGCGGGCGACGGTATTGCCGTAGCGATACGTATTGAAAGCCACAACCACCCCTCAGCGATTGAGCCAGCACAAGGTGCCGCAACCGGTGTGGGTGGGATCCTGCGTGACATCTTCACCATGGGAGCACGGCCGTTGGCTGTGATGGATCCGTTGTTCTTTGGCGAACCCAACGACGCACGCCAGCGTTGGCTGGTTGAAGGCGTGGTGTCGGGAATTTCGAACTACGGCAACTCAGTCGGTGTGCCCACGATCGGCGGCGAGTTAACCTTCGACCGCTGTTATCAAAGTAACCCTTTGGTCAATGTGCTTTGCGTGGGAGCACTGCCGGTGGAGCGCTTGGTGTTGAGCGCGGCAACGGGAACAGGAAACCTCGCCGTGCTTCTTGGATCATCAACGGGTCGTGATGGCATCGGCGGCGTCTCGGTTCTGGCATCGGCGGGCTTTGAAGGAGCCGATGGAGCGGCGACGCTTGACGATGACAAGCGGCCGAGTGTCCAAGTAGGTGACCCCTACGAAGAAAAGCGCTTGATTGAAGCCTGCCTCGCACTGCTTGATGAAGGGCTTGTTGTAGGAATTCAAGACCTCGGCGGTGCGGGATTGGCCTGCGCCACGTCAGAGACCGCAGCGAAGGGGCGCGTTGGGATGGACGTCGACGTCACTGCGATTCCTCGACGAGAGCCCGGTATGGAGCCTTGGGAAGTGATGACCTCGGAAAGTCAAGAGCGGATGTTGGCCATCGTCACCCCGGCGGGCCTCGCTCAGGTTGAAGCACTGTGCGCACAATGGGAAGTCTCGGCAACGGTCATCGGGAGGGTTACCGACCCAGGGATCGATGCCAATGGAGAACCGATTGGCCTCTTGCGTCTGCGCGATGGTTTCGATGGCGAGATCCTGGCAGAAGTCCCCGCCGCAGCCTTGGCCGATGACGCGCCGCTCTATGAGCGCCCCATGGCCGAGCCGGCGAGCAGAGCAGCGCTCCTCGACGACGACCCCACCGATGCCTTGGCCGACATCGACGGTACCGCTGCGGTCTTGGCGCTTCTTGGTGACGCTCATCTCGTCTATCAACAGTACGACCACCAATTGTTTTTGAATACCGTGATTGGACCCGGTGCCGATGCCGCGCTCCTTCGCTTGGCTGGTCCCGGGCTTCCGGCGTCAACGAAGGGTATGGCCATCTCGACGGACTCGAATCCCCGCTGGTGTGCGTTAGACCCCCGGGCAGGTACCGCGGCCACCGTCGCTGAAGGACTGGCCAACGTCGCCGTGACCGGAGCAACTGCAGTGGCGATCGTAAACTGTTTGAACTTTGGAAATCCAGAGCACCCCGACGTCATGTGGCAGCTCAGCGAATCGATCGATGGAATGACCGAAGCCTGCCTCGCCTATGGGCTTCCCGTTATTGGCGGCAACGTCTCGCTTTATAACGAAAGTGGTGGCGTTGATATCGACCCGACACCGGTCGTGGGAACGCTGGGCTTTGTTGAGGAACTTCTTGAACGACCGCCTTCTCTTGCCTGGGAGGCCGGTGAGACCCTGGTGCTCGTGGGTGCGCGCGAAGCCATTGGAGCGCACGCCTTTTCATTGGCGGGAAGCAGTTTGGCGGTCGACGTTGCGGGTCGCCGAGGCGGCACGCTCTTTGTCATGGACAGCGACGCCCATAAGGCGACCTGTGCATTTGTGGCGAGCTTGGTTGCTGAATCAGCGGGAGGCCACGACGGACTCCTGGCTTCGATCCATGACGTTGGCTCGGGAGGAATAGCCCTCGCGGCAGCGGAGATGGCGACCGCGAGCGGCGTTGGTGTCCGGGTTGAAGGCATTCAGGGAATTGCCGAGGCCTTCTGCGAGCACCCGGGACGATTCTTGGCCACGACTCGTGACCTTGATGCATTGGTGGAGCGAGCAAATGTCGCAGGGGTTGCGCTGAGTGTTCTCGGCCAGACCGGTGGCGATGACCTGAGCATCGACGCTCTTGTCTCGTTGAGCCTGGAAGCGTTGATCTATCGCTCCAACCATGCCCTTGGCGAGGCCCTCGACGCAGCGTCTGCGTCGTAACGATTTATCGACGGGCCTTGAGCGCGTCGATGGTGCTGTCGGGAACTCGCAGTTCTCCAGCAGTTCCTTTTTTCTCGATAACCCCGACGCCCACGGCAAGATCTTTTTTATTGAATCCGTGGAAGTCCGAGCCACCTGTGGGAACAAAATCAAAGACCTGACAGAGATCAAGCAGCATCTGGGTCTCCTCGGGCGAGTGTCGTGAGTAGTGAGTCTCGATGCCCACCACACCGTCTCGCTTGAACTCTTCAAAAAGAGGGATGAGATGCGCCCGTTGGGCGTCAACGGTCCAATTGGTCGCAGAATCGTTGCAAAAGGTAATGAGAGGGTGGGCGATGACCGCTACGGCCCCCGAGGCTGAAGCGGCGTGGGCGGCATCAGCGATCGACAGGTGGGCTTTTGGGATATATCCCGGTTGGTCGTTGCCCAGCAATTTGGCAAAGACCTCATTGACGCTTGCGAACTCATCGGGGTAGTTCGCCTGGATTGCTTGGGCGAAATGGGGGCGTCCAGCGTCGACCAAGGGCTTCGAGGCCAAGGCCTCAATCTGCTCGGCGGTGATGCTGTCGTAGCCGAGCTCATGGAGCTTCTCAAGGAGCCGCAGGTTCCTCGTTGAGCGGTCATGGCGGAGCCCGGCCAGGATCTGCTGGAGGGGCGACTGCGGATCGGCCTCGACGAAGTAGCAAAGGACATGGGTGCTCGCTCCCGTCCCCTGGTGGCGACACGAAATCTCGACGCCCGGGATGAACGCAATGCCGTGCTCAGCAAGGACTGCCCCGTAGGCCTCGTGGCCCATGGTGGTGTCGTGGTCGGTCAACGCGGCGGCGCTGAGGCCGGCGGCCACGACTTTCCCCGCCAGATCCCCCGGGGAATCGGTGCCGTCAGAGCAGACTGAGTGCATATGAAGATCGATCACTGGCCTAAGCGTATCGTTGGGATGCGACGGGTCCGTCCATGTGAGAAAGTAGGAGGGCGATGAGCCCTCAAGGACCGACGCCCTTTGTCCAAGCGACGGGACCGGTCTACCCCCGAACGGATCGCGATCGATGAAAGAAGCGTGCGGTGTTTTCGGTATCTATCTTCCTGGTGCCGACGTCTCTCATTTAACTTTCGACGGAATTTTCGCTCTGCAACACCGAGGACAAGAGTCTGCCGGAATGGCGGTCTCTGATGGGGTCTCAATCACTGTTGTCAAAGACACGGGTCTTGTAGCAAGTGTTTTTGATGACCGAACCCTTTATGGGCTCAATGGTTCGTTGTCGATCGGCCATACGCGCTACTCGACCGCCGGCAGTCAAGACTGGTCAAGTGCACAACCGGTATATCGAACCGTGGGATCACAAAGTTTTGCCTTAGCGCACAACGGTAACTTGACGAACACTGATCAACTCGCTGAGCGAGTCGGGGCACTTCCTGGTATTGGCTTGACCGACTCGGACATGATGGCGGAATTGATTGCCCAGTCGTTTTTGGCGAATGCCGAGGTAGTTGATGGTCTTCATGATGCCCTCCACAAGGCGCTCCCTCTGATCGAGGGAGCATTTTCACTAACCCTGCTCGATCAGGACCGGATCTACGGTGTGCGTGACCCCCACGGGTTCCGACCTCTTTGTTTGGGCCGTTTTGGTAGTGAAGAGGAACCAACGGGGTGGGCCTTGGCTTCAGAGTCTCCCGCACTTGACGTCGTCGGAGCGACCTTTGTACGAGAAGTCGACCCCGGAGAGATCGTCACGATCGGTCCCGAAGGTGTGAGCAGCGACCGCTACGCACCCGCCGGTGAAACCGATGCGCACCTTTGCATTTTTGAGTTTGTCTATTTTGCTCGGCCAGACTCCTTGCTACGCGGTAAAGAAGTCCATGGCGCGCGACGACGAATGGGACAGTTGTTAGCGCAACAAGCACCGGTCGAAGCCGACATGGTTATGGGCGTGCCTGACTCGGGTGTGCCCGCCGCCGAAGGTTATGCATTGGCAAGTGGTATTCCTTACGGCCAAGGGCTCGTGAAGAACCGCTACATGGGCCGTACCTTTATCAACCCCGAACAAGGGGCTCGAGAAAAGGGTGTGAAGCGAAAGCTCAACCCCTTGCGAGAGAACATCAAAGGCAAGCGCCTCGTCGTGGTTGACGACTCTGTTGTGCGCGGCACAACAACGCGTGCCCTCGTAAAGATGCTCAAAGAAGCGGGCGCCGCCGAGGTTCACCTTCGTATCTCCTCGCCGCCATTTAAATGGCCCTGTTTCTATGGCATCGATACGCCCACGCGTGCTGAGCTTTTGGCGGCAACGCACAGCATCGAAGAGATCACTGCCTACATTGGGGCCGACACAATGGCTTACCTCAGCTTGGAACACCTCGTCGAAGCGATCGGTGTTGAGAAGGGCTTTTGTGATGCGTGTCTTTCAGGGAACTACCCAACTCCCGTGGCGATCTCACCTGCGAAGGACGTTACCCCGCCAGCCAACGAACCCGTTGAGCTCCAACCAGCACTTCCGGGGGTCTAGGTCGTGGCAGATGGCGGAGCAACCTATCGAAGTGCTGGTGTCGATATCGACGCCGGCGACGAAGCGGTTGAGCGCATTAAGGACATTGTTGCCACAACCAATAATCTTCCCGGTGTTTTAAGTTCTATCGGTGGTTTTGGTGGCTTGTTCCAACTCGACATGGAGCGCTTTACTAACCCGGTGCTGGTGGCAGCCACCGACGGGGTGGGAACCAAACTTGAAGTCGCTCGGCTCGTTGATCGGTTCGAGACCGTCGGGATTGATCTTGTCGCCATGTGTGTCGACGATCTCATCTGCGTTGGCGCAGAACCATTGTTTTTCCTTGATTACATCGCCGTCGGGGCAGTGGACCCCCAACGAATAGAAGAGTTGGTGACCGGCGTCGCCGCTGGTTGTCGCCAGGCTGGTTGTGCGCTGCTGGGGGGAGAAACCGCCGAGCACGGCGGGGTGATGCATCTCGGCGATGTCGACATGGCGGGCTTTGCCGTCGGCGTTGTTGAGCGCGGACAGGAACTCGGTCCGGATCGGGTCCAAGACGACGATGTACTCATCGGACTCGCCTCGCCCGGGATCCGCTCGAATGGCTACACCTTGGCTCGTCATATCTTCTTCGAACGCCAGAGCCGCGCGTTGGAAGCGCCAGCGTGGGACGGTGCGTCGGTGACGTTGGCCGACGAACTACTGCGCCCGAGTGTGATCTACGCGCCCGCAATTCTTGAGGTCCTTCGTCGCTGTCCTGAGGTCGTGCACGCAGTTGCTCACATTACCGGTGGAGGCCTAGAGGGGAACCTGGTGCGGGCCTTGCCTGAGGGTGTCCATGCGATGGTCGACCGCAGCGCGCTCCCGGTTCCTGAAATCTTCAATGAGATCCAGCGTTGTGGCGATGTGCGTGATGAAGAGATGGCTCGGGTGTTCAATCTCGGCGTGGGGATGGTGCTGGCTGTTGCACGCGGGAGCGAAACGGCAGTCCTCGAGGTCTTGGCAGACGAAGGAATCGAGAGTGCTGTGGTGGGTGCACTTCAGCCCGGTGACAAAGGAGTTGAGGTTCAATGAGTCCACTTGACGTAACTCAAGAAGCTCTCAAAGCACACTTGATGGAGTACTCGGTAAAGACCGGTGACTTTGTTTTGAAGTCAGGGAAACGATCGACCTGGTTTATCGACTCAAAACAGACGGCGTGTCGCCCAGAAGCGATGGAACTGATGGCCACTGCGCTGTTGGCGCTCGTGCCCGAGGAGGCAACAGCCATTGGCGGGCTGACGATGGGAGCTGATCCCGTGGCGTTCATCACCGCGGGAATCGCGGCGACGCGCGGGAGGCACCTGAAGGCATTCTCCGTGCGCAAAGAAGAGAAGGATCACGGCGCCGGTGGGCGGATCGCTGGTGCGTTGCTGCCCGGCGACAAAGTAGTGGTGACTGAAGACACGGTGACCCGTGGTACCTCGCTCTTGGAGGCCGTGCACGCCGTTCAGGCCTTCGGCGCTGAGGTGATTCTCCTGACGGCCATTGTGGACCGTGGCGGAACCTGTGAAGCGATGGCCGCCGCTGAAGGCCTGCCGTTCAAGGCCGTCCTCACGGCTCCTGATTTAGGCTTCCCCTTCGAGGGAGGGGCGTAGAGTGGGAACTATGGGGGATTTCGAAACACTTGACATTTCGGTGAAGGACGCTGTCGCCACCGTTACATTGAACCGACCGTTTGCCATGAACTCGTTTAACGCTGAAATGCGCAGCGAGTTGATCAGGCTCTGGAGCGAGCTTCGCTCCAACGACGATGTCCGCTGTGTTGTTGTTACGGGTGCGGGCGATCGTGCGTTTTGCACGGGTATCGATCGCACGGAAGCTTTAGGGGATCTCGATGTCGACAGTGACAATCTTGACGGCTACGTCACGCCGTTTATGTTTGACGATCCCGGTCACGCCATGTGCCCGAAAGCCAATGACTTTTGGAAGCCCATCGTGGCGGCGGTGAACGGCATTGCCTGTGGTGGTGCGTTCTATCTGTTGGGCGAGGCGGACATCATCGTCGCTTCGGAGACCGCAACATTCTTTGACCCGCACGTTACCTACGGCATGACCGCAGCCTTTGAGCCGATGCAACTGGTCGGCAAGATGGACTTTGGTGAACTGGTGCGTATGTCGCTGATGGGAGCATCCGAGCGGATCTCTGCGCAGCGTGCGCTACAGACGGGGCTCGTGAGTGAAGTCTTTTCTCCCGAGACCTTGCTCGACGAGGCACAAAAGATTGCCGCCACCATTGCGTCAGTACCGAGTTTGGTTACCCAAGGCACCCTCCGTGCACTCTGGTTGGCACGGGAGCTCTCTCGTAAACAAGCACTCGATCAGGCCTATCTCATTACGAGCGTGGGAACCTCAAAGGAGTCCTTGGCCGCTGGCCAAGAACGATTTTCTTCAGGCGAGCGCGTGGAGTGGCGGCTTCGCTAGACCGTGCGGAAGAACGCGGTGACACGGTCACGCCACGCTTTCAGAAGTTTTGTGTTGTCATCAGGAGTGTGGCCGAGGCGCACCACCACGAGATCGAGCGGTGGACAGACTGAGATCATCTGGCCCTCAAATCCTGAGCACCAAAACGTGCCGAGGTCGTCGCCCACAACCCAAAACTGGCCGGAGTAGTAGTACCCATCGTCTTCGTCGATCGAGACAGGGGTTCGCACCTTGTCGATCCACCATTCAGGAACGATTCGTTGCCCATTGGCGAAGCCACCCTGCAGGAGCATCAACCCAAAGCGAGCAAAGTCCTCGGCGGTGGCGTAGACAAACGACGAGGCGGCGAAGGTTCCCGCTGGGTCAAAGGTCGCCGTAGCTGAGTGCATGGCGAGCCGACCAAAGAGTTGCTCTTCAAGCGCTGCGCGCATGCCTGCTTCGCCGCCATAGAGCGAGCCGGCTAATCGAGAGAGAATGTTTGACGTTCCCGACGAGTAGTGAAAGAGGGTTCCTGGTGGAACGGCCAAGGGACGACTGGCGGCGTAGTGGGCCATGTCGTCCTTGCCCGATCCAAAGAGCATTTCGATGACGTCGCTCTGTCCAGAGTCGGTGTATTCCTCGGCAAAATCCAAACCGTCTCGCATCTCAAGGAGATCACGGACCGTTATTGCTTGGCGGGGATCACCTTCGGCGCTCCATTCGGGGACATTTGCTCGATCATCGAGTGAGAGTTTTCCTTCATCGACGAGGCTGCCAATAAGAATCGACAACATCGACTTGGCCATCGACCAGCTCAAGAGTGGGGTCGTGGACTGCACCGGAATCGGATCGCTGATGAAGGAACCCAAGGCATTGTCGTAGCGCTCGGCGATGATCGCGCCACGGTGGAGAACGATGGCGGCGAAGGTCTCTCCAAGGGGACCATCATTGACAAAGAGCTCGTCGAAGAGGTGCCCGAATCCCTCGGGTGGCGTGGCGCGTTGAAAGGTTTCGACCGGCCAAGAGCCCGGTTCTTCGTGGCGATAGGAGCCCGAAACACCGGGCGGAAGAACGGTCACGGTCTTAGATTGGCTGAGGGGTGTTCAGCGCCACGGCGTTGTCCAGCAAAATCAGCTTGCGCTCGGCGTCGGTGAGTTTTGCCAACTCGGGTAGGTAGTCAAGTGGCGCGGGCATGCCTTCGATGTGGGGCCAGTCTGAACCAAAGATGACCCGGTCAGCACCCATCAGCGCCACGACTTCTTCAACGTCGTCCTCCCAGAAGGGGTTGATCCACCAGCCTCGTTGCAGGGAGAGCACCGGATCATCGGTGAAGTAGCCAGGCATTTTTTTATCGGTTGACCGCAGTTTTGCGATCAGGTCGGCAAGGAAGGTCGAGCCGTTCTCGATGGAAGCCAGACGGAGATTGGGGAAGCGATCGAAAATCTTTTCAAAGATGCTGGTCATGATGAAGTCGTTGGCTGAACGCTCGATGGCAAAACTCTTGACCGTTGGCTTCCATCCACCAGAGAACGTTGCGCCAAATCCATCGGGTGAGTAGCCATTCGACGACATACCTGAGTCCCCAGCGTGGATGACCATAGGGATGCCAGCTTCGTTGAGGCGAGCCCAGAAGGGATCGAACTGTTCGTCGAAGGGCGAGAAGGTTCCCGCCGTTGTGGTGGCCGCCGCGGCCCGCATCACAATCATGTGTGCGCCGTTGTCAAGAGCCCATTCAAGTTCTTTGACGGCCCAGTCGACATCGGCCAGTGAAAGATAGGGAGCGGCAAAGACTTTACCGTCACCTTTGTCGAAGCCCCAGTCGTCAAGGACCCAACGGTTAAATGCTTCGAAGGTGGCGCAGACCGCAAAGGGATCGTGCTTCAAGAGTTCTTCGTAGAGCATCCCTAAGGTCGGAAATAACCACACCGAGGAGAGATCAAACGCCTCAAGGGTCTCGACACGTGCGGCTCGGTCTCGATAGGCAGGACGAATTGACTCACGAGCTTTGAGAAATTCAAGTGGGCTGCGCTTGTCAGGGTTACCGCGGAAGTAGTCGTGCATCGCCCCTGGAGGTGCGATGGGGTCGAAGGTGGGGTTGGTGACGGCTCGACTGAGCATTCCGCCGACAACGTGATAGCGACGACCATTGACTTCGGCCCACTCTACGCATCGAGAACCGAGCGCTGGGTCAAGGTAACGAGTAAAGGCATCGAGCGCTTCGTAGTAGTGGTTGTCTGCATCAAAGGGGGCGTAACCAAGATCATTCATCGTTCTCTCCAAGATGGTGGTCGTTCTTTGTCTCTTTATCGTATGCTCTCGAGCCGACAGGAGGGTCAGGCAGTAATTTTCCCATGAAGAGGGGCTTGTCATACCCTCGCGCGACCATGGATTTATGACAAGGACAGGGGAACTGAGAGAAACGGCGCCGCGCGGCCCCTTGTCACTGCGCTGCTTCGGGGACCAAGCCATAGAGATCAACGGCCAGAGGGTCTCAGTCCCGACGGTTCATGCGGCCAAGGCATTCTTTCTTTTGGCCCTGAGTCCTGAGTTTTCTCTGGAGAGCAGAGAACTTGGTGGGCTGCTCTGGCCCGACGCCCCTGAAAGTAGATTGGCGTCTCGATTGGCCACGATGACCTGGCAAATGCGTGCTGCTGTTGGCGATGAAGCATGGCGGATCCAACGCAGCCGCACCAGCCATGTTCTCGAAATCGATCCTGACTGCGTTGATCTTGTTGTGTTCTATCGCAACGCCGAGCTACTTCGAACGGCGACTATCAAGAATGAATCGGAGAAGCTTCGAGCGTTCGTTTTTGAAACGCTTCGTAGCCCGCTGCTTCCCGAGTGGAGCCATGAACCCTGGGTTCAACAAGAGCAGAAAAAAATCACCACGCTGGAAGCAGAATTAACCCACTGAGGGCGTCGTTGATTTACGTTCGTCGTTCCATCGCTTCATGGCGATTCCTGACCAAATGAATTCGACAACCCCAAAGGGCCACGCACCCGAAAGAAAGCCATAGCTACTGGAGAGCAGACAGCCCAGGGCAAAAGCGGCGATGTAATTAACGTTGCGGTGTTCAAGGGCGTACATCCCCATCATAAAACTCACGGCAACAACACCATAGATTGTGACCACCATCGCAAGCCCCCTTGTTTTCAGTTCGGACCCAACCCTACTGCGCGATGAATGAATTTGGATCTCTGGGACGCGCTACTGTGCAGTGGTGTCAACGGAGCGACGGATCCCACAAACCGATTCGAAAGTCATTGCGTCACCTTGTGTGGGGTGCGGAGCGCCGTTTGCACCCTTGCGTGAACTGCCCGACGGTCCCGTCCACCTCTGTCCAGCCTGCGCCTCAAGCGCTGATATCGGATGCCCCTAAGGTGACGGAAGGCCCTCCTTTGGTCATTTCGTTGGATGTCGGTAGGTATGAAATGCACAGAGTTCATGCCGTTCGGCTAGTTTTTACCTGCTTACAAAAATGATCTCTGGAAAACGACGATCTAGAAAAACAACCATCGAGAAAAAGGAGAAATCCATGGTATCCATTCGCCGATCAGCTACTACGCTCGGTTCAGTGGCGTTCGCTGCTGTCCTTTTTGCGGCTTGCAGCAGCGGTAGCGGCTCATCAACTGCCACAACAGGCGCAATGAATTCAACGACCAGTTCTGCGGCGTCAACGACGAGCTTGACTCCTTATTGTCCACCGACCAACGTTGCGGCAACGCAAACAGGGACGAAGGCGATCGGTTCTGGCGGTACCGAGACGGACTACAGCGTGACCACGGTGAAATATTCTGACCTTCTTGCTGGCTGCCAGACCGGAATGACCCAGAATGGCTGGACCGTGACGAGTAGCGGCGGCGGTGGAGCAAACTCGCAGTACGGCGGAGGCGGTCTCAGCGCAATCAAGGGTTCAAGTTATGCAGCGGTCGAAGCGGGATCTGGCGGATCGACCGTCTATTTGAACGTTTGCGTGTGGCCATCCAAGCCAGCGGACACCAACTGTGGGAACAACAACCAGAACAACAACCAGAACAACAAC